>Ga0209630_10002220_pt1 | contig 19124 bp, 14 predicted proteins | sample COG_01_FD_184745 | JGI IMG/M metagenome (GOLD analysis project Ga0209630, IMG submission 184745) | Pelagic Microbial community sample from North Sea - COGITO 998_met_01 (SPAdes) (version 2) | ecosystem: Environmental > Aquatic > Marine > Neritic zone/Coastal water | place: Helgoland, sampling... | reverse complement strand
TCTATCTAATTCTTGAAATCTTTCTTTGGAAACCACAAAGGTAATCTCATTACGATTCTCTAAACCGAACTGAGTCATTATCTCTTTATCGCCTGCATACCCCTCACCATCTTCAACATACATCTCTATTGGGTGTTGTGTATTGAATTGATTTGTAGTATCCTCACCAAACAAAGTATCCTCGTTTACGGATTGTCTATCCATATAATAAACATCATGTCCGTATATCTGAATTGCTTCTTTAATTAAGTTTTGATATAAACTTCGTTCAGTTGCGATTGAGGTTAGATTACTCGTATGAAATGCTTTGTTTACAGCCATTGGTTATCCTATCATGTAATCTATTGGAGTTTCAAAAGATAGTTGTATCTGTTCCTCTAGTCTTTGTATTTCCTCTATTGCTTGTGAGTAGATAGTTTCACCATTCATGGTAACACCACCTAACATTGCAACACCACCAAACTTAGAAAGGTTTGCACCCCATTGTTGTTTGATAAGAGCTGTTGCATATCTTTTTAAATAAATGTCATCAAAGATATCTGTGTATGAAGCTGGGTCTATTTTTCTATAACATTCTATGATAAGATAATCATCAACAGTTACATCATTACTCCAGTCCATATCTAAGTATAAACGATTTTGATGTTGATTAAAACGAATAGGAACTTCACCCACTAATACATGAGATAGGTGGTCTAATTGTTGCATAGTCATTTGATATTGTATAACAGAAGTAGAACTAAAATCATACAAATCATTTAGTCTTAATTGATATCTTATGTCAAACATATTGTTTGTTGAAGAATCGTCAAAGGGAAAAATTTGTATTACGGAAACAACAGCAGAAGGCATAGGAATATAATTTTTACCTTCTTCAAAACTTGCAGTTACAGAACTGTCTACTGTATCTGTTGCAGAGGTTGTTTCGTTTGATGTTGCTCTTGTAACATCATCTGCTGTAATCTTATATTTAAGATACATTTTTTCTATACCATCATAATGATATTGTGCAAAATATTGTAGTGCTTCATCAAGTCTATCATCCACTTGGTCATCTGATACATTGATATCAATAACACCAAATCCTAGTGCTCTCAGACAATAACTCTTTAATGTTGCTTTTGTATTTGGAACTGCCATATTACTTCCTTTTTATTACTATTTATAATAAATTAACCTAGTGCAACCGATATTGCAGTCGCATCTGATAACGCAGATGCAGCTGTTGTCATTGCATTTCCATTTTCATCTGTAAATGATGTAGCAGTTAATGCACCAGATGATGAGTTAAATGATAGATTAGTTCCACTCTTTGCAGCTAAATTACCACTCGCACTTGTTACAAATACTGGGAAACAAGTTGTATCTGAGGACTCGTCTGCAACATTTATCGCAGATGAAACTCCATCAATCGTTGCAGTAATGTTTGTAACAGATAGAGTATCTGTGCTTGGATTATACTGAAGACCAGCATCTGTCTTTATTGCTTCTGCTGTTGCACTACCATTATTATCTGATACAAAGGTTAAGAAGAAGTTTGCATTTGTTCCGTCTGTTACTGTCTTAACTGTATCGGATGCAGTTGCAGAAGTTGCTGTGGCTGCATTACCTGTAGTATTTTGGTCACCAGCAGTATTTACGCCAGGCAAATTCACATCTGAAGTACCATCAAAAGAAACACCACCAATATTTCTTGCAGTCGCAAGTGCAGTTGCCGTATCTGCATTACCAGTAACATCTCCAGTCAATGGCCCTGCAAACGCATCACTTGTTACTGTACCATCAAAAAATGCGTTCTTAAATTCAACACCACTTGTACCTAAATCAATATCATTATCCGTTGCTGGAACAATTGCACCATCTACAATTTTTACTTGATGTGCGTTTGCGGCATAGAAATGTATCTCGTCAGCAGTTTCAAAATCAATCTTAGTTTGGTCATCTTCACCAATCTTTATATCTGTTGCAAGTAAAGATGTAATGGTTGTCTGTGCAGCTGCAAGTGCGAAATCATAAGTACCATCTCCATCTTGATAGGTAACTGTAATACCTGTTTCCGTATTACCACTCACCATAGCACCGACTGTATCTTCAATAACTTCAGTTAAATCTATGTTTGCAGTACCGTCAAAGGAAACTCCATGAATTGTTCTTGCAGTTGCAAGTGCAGTAGCAGTAGCTGCATTTCCACTTATACCATTAATAACAAAATCTAATGTACCATCACTATCCTCATAAGTAACAGCAATATCTGTTTCAGTATTACCAGTAACCATTGCGCCAACAATATCTTGAACAGTTTCAGCAGATGCGTATTTGTTTGTTGAACCCTCTGTAAGATTATCAGTTGTAAACCCTGTAAAATTTCTTGTTGCAAAGAAAACACCAAAACCCATGTGTGCGTGTGAAGAACATTGATAATAAAGAATATCTGGTGTGTCTTCGTCTGCGACTATTTGTGTGTATGCACCAGACGAGCCTGGAGTTCCACTTGTTGTTACACCAGTTGTGTACGCAGTTGTCTTAGCTGCATCATAATAAAATCTTAATGGGTGTCCACTATTACTTGAATCTGACTGGTCAAACTTGTATGTACTTCTTGGTATGAGTTTTAAGAATGGTGAGAACGTACCATTTAATTTATATCCATTACTACTTCCAACTCCATAGTATGGGTGCGAACTATCTTTAGTTGCAACAGTAACCAAAATCGTTATAGTAGAAGCCTCATAAATCTGTGAAGGAGTTTCTGTTTCAACAAATGAATTTAGAGTTGTTGTATCACCTTGAACTGTCAAGTCACCAGCAATTGTTACATTTCTAAAACCAGAGACATCTTTGTTACTGTCTGCGATTACTGCTTTACTTGCAGATACCGTACCAGCAGTTATACCATCTAACACAGTTAACTCACCAGAGTCAATAGATGTTCCATCTACGATTAATGTACTACCAGAGAGATATAAATTTTTCCATTGTTTTGTTGCAGAACCTAAATCAAAGGTATCGTCTGCAGCTGGTATCATATGGTTTGCAATTTTGTTTGGGTCTAGTCCACCACCACTTCCAGATAATCCACCGACTTGCATTTCTGACCTACGAACTTTTAACTGTAATGCGTTAAACTCTTTTCTTAATGCATCTATCTCATCTATCTGTTCTTTAACTTCTGTCTTACCTTTCATGTCATCAAGGTTATTAACAACATTAGAAATAAGTTGTTGTGTTGCTTCTACAGTTTGTTCTTTAGTTGGTAATGCTCTACTTTTAACTTCTGTTAATGCTTGAGTTATATCTAATGGAGTATCTTTAACAGCTGTAACTAAGTTAGGTGTTACTACTTCTTCCTTCTGCATCTCTTTCGTTTTCTTTTTCATCTTCTCAATGTATGAACGATAGATTGCAGCCTCTGCTGTCTTACCCATTTCTTTCGCACGTTGTTCCATTGCGACTGCGGCTTGTATTTTATGTGCGTGTGTCTTACTAGAACCCTCTATCTTACTAACACTTGCTTTTGCAGTTGCAACATCTTTGAAACCAAGACCTTGTATTGTTCCTTTTGGATTTTCATCTGTGTATAAATCAGAGTGACTATCTGAACCAGCAGGTTGACCTTTCTTGCGTGGTATTCTTGGTTTTTCTACTAGATTTGAGAATAAGTTTTGAAGAGCTTCTAATTTATTATTCTCTTCTTCTTCAGAAATGACTGGTTTAGGTGTTGGATAAATATCTTCAACTTGAAGTTTTAATGTATCTGTATCATCTACTTCTGGGGGTGCATCAAGTATTGCACCAAAGGAAGACATCAAACCAGCAAACGCACCTAGTTTATCTTCATCTTCTAATGATAATGATTTTGTTTCTACTACAGGGGTTTCTATATCAGCCACTTCAACAAAAGGTTTAACTTTAACCTTTCTTTCTTTTTCAACTTCTTTATTTGCTTTATCCAGTATAGATTTTGTATCACTACCATCAAACTCAATAGGTTGAGTTGGGTCACCAGCTATCCAACCATCTGACTTATCTTTCTTTGGGTCTACTTGGGTTGGATAGTGTGTGTAGTCTTCATCAATGACCTTAACGACTTCTTGTACAGACGTAAGAAAACTATCAAGTTCTTTTACTTGGGATTCAGTTTTAATTTTGTTTTCTTTATTCTCTATTTTTGCGTGTTTAGCTGCATCTTCGAGTTCTTGAAATAAACTGGCTAAATCTGATTTGGTCGCAAGATTTACGTCTGACATGACAATCCCCTTTTTATTATTTATATAAAGAGATTATCCTATACTTTATACGCCAAGTCATTTTCATCTGGCCATTGCACACCAACAGCAGGTTTTCCAGAAGAAGTAAATTCATGAGCAGTACCAGCATCAGCAACACCTGTTAATGAAACGACTGCTTCATCACCAAAGGTACTTGGGGTAAGAGATAATTTGAAAGTATTAGTTGTTTTTCCAATGATGTAATAAGTTTGTCCACTTACAAGACCTTTAATCGGATTATCTGCACCTTCTTGTCCATCATGGTAATTCACTAGTTCATCATCTAAATAACCATGACCATTAATTGTAATGGTGTTATTAGATGTACTCACTACACTTGAAGATGTTCCGTTAACTGATTTAGGAGCTCCCTCTGATGCACCAGCAGTAGTTGCATATAAAGCGGCAAGTGCGTCAACATCACCAGCACCTGCTATTGCAGATTTTACAGCTGCATATACAGTTCTTACTGCTGTTCTGTATGCAGTTACTTTATCTGGAACTGCAACACTTGTTTCTGTTTTACGAGCAATATACCAATCTGTAGGTGTAAGTAAATTATTTGACCTTGTTTTTATTTGTGTAGAATGATTTGCTTGTAAAGTAGATAATGTTTTTGCACTACTTCCATGTGTTATAACAACTGTTCCAGCATCAGCATCATATACTGGAGCGCTTGTAGTATTATTGTAGTATGCACTATTTTTATGAGAGCCACTATAGGTAATTTCTATAATACCAGCATCACTTAATTCATCTGAAGTTGCAAGTTTTAACCAATTTCTAGGGTGTTGATTACCTGTTACTGGATGCACAAAGGCATCAGCATTTCCAAAAGTTCTATTGATTGACCCATCTACGATTAAAGCCCATGCCATATTATATCTCCTATTGTTCTATTTATAAGTCTTCTATCGAGCATTCGCATACTTAAAACTATTATGAGCCCAAGCGGCATATATATAAGTTTCTGCAACATTTGGGTCTCCTGACGCTCTCATCTTAAATCCATTTGAGAGCAAGTCTATAAAAGTACCAGTATCCTGTGCAGCTTCATCATTTGCTTCTAATTGGTCATTATCTTCATTATATCCTGCTCTCTTATAATCATACATTTCCCAGTCACTTGTGCTGTCTAGTGATTTCACCATGACAAGAGCAGGGCTAAATCCAGTATACACGAAAGCCCCATCAGCATTGCCGTTGCCCTCATACGAACCAAATTTAGAATGGCCCTCAACTCCAACGAATTGATAAATAATAAAATTATCTCCATTTTCAAACCTAGTTTGACTACCACCAGTAGTACTAGTTCTAAGCCATGCAAGAAGGGTATCTGTAACGTCAGAAGTGTCTATACTTCCATTACCTGACGCAGCTTGAGCAGAGTCTGCTGAAAGATATAGATAATTATCATCGGCCATGTGATGATGCCAACAACCCCATTGGTTATTATTACCATTACTGTCCCTATCTTTCAACCACAGAAATTCTGGTTTTGAACCCATTCCATGAGCCATGGTAACATTAGAACTTCCACCATCTCCTGTATATAAAAGCACACCACACCCATGAGTTTGATTTATTTGTCCTGTAGCATTAATATCGCCATCATTAAGTGCTGATGTTGTACCGCCATTTACTCTCCACAAGTAAGAAACATAATTGTTAGTATTATTATTCACATAATCTAAACTACCACCTATTGTAAAGGTAGAAGCAGCTGATGCTGTTATACCATCAGTTGAATTACCCTCAGAAACAGCATTACTTGGGTGTAAATAACTTGTAGTACCAAAATTAGCATTTATGGTATTAGTAACAAGATAGTGTCTTCTACTTGAGTCCATGTCTTTAACCCATATGTTATCAGCTTTAAAATTTGTTGAGATTGTGCGAGCTTGTCCATTACCAACATATGTTACTACATCAAATGCTTTCTGTGAATAGTCGTCATCAGTTTGAGCAGGGTCGACTCCAGCAGCTATTGGGAGGTTTGCTGAGCATATAGCTAAAAATCCTGAAGGTGGCGAATAATAAAAATCTCCGAAACCATTTCCATCAGCATTTCCTTGTGCTGTTTGCTGACCATTAAAAGTTCCATCTTGGCCACAATTTAGATTTAATAAACTTGTGCCACCACCATTTGCATAATCGGATGCTGCTGGAAGTAAATGTATATCTTGCATAGCAGCAGGTAAATTTATTGTATTTCCAATTTTAGTACCATTTTTATAAAATTCTATTGTTTTTGTACTTGAATCTAAATCTAAAGCACAAGCAATTATATTACCTTCAGCATAACCATCATCTGCATCTCCTATTGCACCAGCATTTCCATTAGCAGATAGAAGGTAAGAGGCAGGAGAACCACTATTATTAACATACCACCCAGCAGAATTAGCACTTTTACCTAAAAATTCATTACTAGATTCAGCAGGTTTCTCACTAACTCCTATAAAGACAAAGTCTGCAGCACCACCAGCAGCCATAGTTTGAATATCAGTTTCCCAATACCATTTACCAGTCTTTGCTCCCATAGTAGTAATACTCTTTGCATAAGTATTACTTGCTATAGTTAATGCTAAATTTCCCTCTCCTAATACTTGATTATTAAAACCTGTATAATCAATAGCATTCCAAGTACAAAATTTATTAGTAGGAGAGTCTAGCAGGACATCATGTGCTGCAAAATTTGCTACAGTAAAATCATTACCATTGCCTGAACTGTCTGTACCAATAGCTCCAGCTAACATTTTAAGGTAGTACCCATTATTGCCAAATGTGAGTCCGCTAGGGTCTTTGGGAATCCAGACGCCGTTCTTGGTCTCGCCATAATTTGAAGGAGCATAAGATTGTCCATCATTAAATACTATTTCTGCCATTTGTAAATCAGCACCTTCAGTACCATGCCCTTTACCTGATAATCCACCAAATGCTTGAACAACACCATTTTCATTTATAAAATCAAAATCTTCATTTTGGTCTACAGCACCTGTAACTGTCTGACTATTATATGAAACTTCTGTGCCGTTCACATAGAGCCGTACCCGATTAGTAGCAGTAGATTGAGTACTGTCAAATCTTAAAACATGATGATACCAGGCTGACGTATCACGATACAGAGCATTTGTTATTAAACGAGTATCCCCATAAGTTCCACCAGTAAATTCTGCTTGAAAGTTATTATTTTTAAATCCTATAATTATATAAGTACCCCCACCAGTACCAGTTACAAATATATTATTATCTTCACCACCAGTACTATTATCATATCTTTTAACCCAATAACTCATAGTAAATGTATCAGCACTTGTAGGAGTTCCTGCTGTTCTTTTTAGTGTGCCATCTTGACCAGTACTATTTCTGAGGGAACTGGCAATTTGATGGTCATAGAAATTATCAGCAGCTGATGAGTACATTAATTGTGAAGAACCTATTGGGCCTGACATGATATATTATCTCCTATCCAAATGCTAACTGAGGAGTTCCAAGTGCAACCCTATTAGCAGCAATAACAACGTATGGTATTAAATCTGTTGCAGAAGCAGTTGTTGTAAGTGTTATACCACCAGAAGCTGGTGATTCATAATCTGTTCCTAGAGTTAAGGTTCTAGAGCCGGTACCATCTTGAATTATGGCAATGAAACCAGTCTGCCCTACTGTTTCTGTGCTAGGATTTGCGAGAGTTATGTTGCCTGTTGCAGTAAGAACAAAATTTTGATTAGCATCATAATCTAAAGTAGTAGAACCTGTTGCGTTTGCAGTACTCGTTTTACCCACAGCACCACCACCGAATTGTGTTTTTAAATTTTCATCTATTGATATTGCTGGAGTTGTACCTAACGCAGAACCTTTACCAATAACTAAGTCATCTGCACTATCGTCCAAACCTATATGGAAATCTTGAGCATTACCATCAAATACAATCTTTGCATCTTCAGCTCCAGCATCTCCTATTGTCAATGTTGGAGTAGCACCACCCATGATAATGTCACCACCAGTTGTTATTTGTAAATTTTCGTCAATTGCAATTGCTGGTGTTGTACCAACTGCACTTCCTAATCCAATCAGTAAGTCATCAGCACTATCGTCAAGACCTATGTAAAAATCTTGAGCATTACCATCAAACACAATCTTAGTATCCTCTGCACCAGCATCACCTATAGTTAACGTAGGTGTTGTACCAGCCATCGTGATACCACCATGAAATGTTGCTAATAAATTTTCATCAATTGCAATTGCTGGAGTAGTTCCTACAGTTGAACCTAAACCAATTAAAAGGTCGTCTGCACTATCGTCTAATGCAATATAAAAGTCTTGTGCGTTACCGTCAAACACAATCTTTGTATCTTCGGCACCAGCATCTCCTATGGTAAGTGTCGGTGTTGTACCAGCCATTGTGATACCACCATGAAATGTTGCGAGTAAGTTTTCGTCAATGGCAACTGCTGGAGTTGTACCAACCGTACTACCTAGACCAATCAATAAATCATCAGCACTATCGTCTAGTGCGATATAGAAATCTTGTGCATTACCGTCAAATAAAAGAGTAGAATCTTCTGCATCAGCATCACCAATTGTTAGTTTGGGTGTAGTGCCAGTTATTTCTACATCACCAATAATATTACCAGTAACAGTTAAGTCACCACTTACGGTTAAATTAGAAGATGCAGTTACATTACCAGAAAATGTACCACCACTAGCAGGAACAACATCAGCAACTGAGAAAATATCATAACTGACAATCTCTAAGTAATCATTTGCAGCTAATGCTGTCAAACCACCTATAGTATTTGTAGTTGATGTGTTGTAGTCATTTGCACTATCTAAATATACACCATTTAAATATACATCTACATATTTTCCATCTGAAAATTTAAGAGTTCTACCGTTATCATCTGAACCACTCACAGAAGTTTCACTTCCAGATGCTGTAAATTGGAATCTATCTCTAATTCCAAATCCTGTATTTGACCTTCCTAAATATGGCATTGTTTAATCCTTATCTTTTATATGCTGTTACGTCTGAATCACTTGGCCAATCATTGATTGGTGCATTACCACTTTCTGGTTCTGTCCAAAGAGCGGCTAGTTTTGCATTTGTATCCACGCCATCTATTTTTCCACATATGGTTGCACAGTCTGAAATAACAGCGGCAACGTATGTACTAACGTCTGAATCTATTGCTTTGTTTGTAAATGTTTTTCTCTCAGCCATCCAAGAGAATTGAGAAATAAGTCTTTGTGCTTCTTGTTTAGTTTCTAGTGTCCATTTTGCTTTAAGTGTATCTAAATCAAGGTCTGCTTTTTTATCTATTGTTTCAGTTACTACACCAGCTGACGCAATTGCATAAGTTGGGGTTTTTTCTTCATAAAATCTAGTATCTAACCCAGTAGCTTCATTGACTTTAGCAATACCGATAGCCCATCTTTCTGCATCTGACCAACTTTTAAATATTTGTGAGCCATAGGTAATACCATCAATAGTAACTTTTTGAGGACGGTCTAATACACTATCAATAGCACCATCTTTAATTATTGCCCATTTTGACATTCTTATTTTCTCCTACGTCTATTTATACAACCACAATACATTATGCTGGATTAGTTGGTGTATCGGTAACTCTATGGTCTGTACCCATAGCATTAACAGTCCAATCATTATTATTGCCTGATACATCATTTCCCAAATCGTCATTTATTGCAAAATTTAAATAAAAACCATTTGTGCCAAAAGTAATATTTTGTTCGCTAGGGTCTATAGGCACCCAACTTCCCCCACTTGATTTGCCAAATTTAGTTGGTGCATGTTGTACACCATCAACAAAAATAAATTCTGCCATATATGCATCTATGGTTGTATTAAATGTACCTTGAACTAACTTTCCTATTCCTTGTACTCTACCTTGTCCAATACCTGCCACATAATTTTGAGTACCATAATTTGCATTACCACTTAAAAAATCATCTACTAAAGTGCCATTAAAAAACAGTTTGGTTCTGTTCGTATCAGTACCTTGAGTCGTATCTACAGCAACCACTATATGATTCCAAGAATTAGTAGTTAATACATAATTTCCTTCAGCAATTAATGCACCACCAATACCACCTTGTCTTTGATAACCCCAAGTTCTTGCTGGCAATACTCGAACTTGGTCAACATGATTAGTTGACCCATTTACAGCCGCAGAATATATACTTCTATAGTCAGAACTTGGAGCTGACTGCAACTTAATCCAAGTGCTTATAGTCCAAGTTTTAGCATCACCAGTACCATCACTACCAAAAGTTTTATTCATCCATGAGCTAGAACTTTGGTCAAACCTTGCAGCATATTGAACGTCAAAGCCTGAAGCAGGTTGTTGCCATAGTTCAGTATTTAAAGGCATAATATAATAACTCCTAGTCTGTTGCAAATGCTAATTGTGGATTACCTAAAAGAATACTGTTTGAGGCATCAACAAAATATGGTAAAATATCTACAGAATTAGCTGCAGTCGAAATTGCTGGTTCAGTTCCAGCAGGCCATTCAAAATCTGTGCCTGTTGCAATTGTTCTAGAACCTGTTCCATCTTGAATAATTACTATGATACCAGACTGTCCAACACTCTCGGTGCTAGGGTTATCAAGAGTTACATTTCCTGTAAAAGTTAATATAAAATTAGAATTAGCATCAAAATCTAAAGTAACATTTCCTGTTGCGTTTGCAGTACTTGTTTTCCCAACAACTCCTCCACCAAAAGATGTTTTCAAAGCTTCTGTTATAGATATAGCAGGTGTAGTTCCTAATGCACTTCCTAAACCAATAACTAAATCATCAGCACTATCGTCTAATCCAATATGAAAGTCTTGTGCGTTTCCATCAAACACAATTTTAGTATCTTCTGCTCCTGCATCACCGATAGTTAATGTAGGTGTTGCACCACCCATGACAATATCACCACCAGTTGTTATTTGTAAATTTTCATCTATAGATATTGCTGGAGTTGTTCCCACAGTTGAACCAAGACCAATCAGTAAATCATCAGCAGAATCATCTAACGCAATGTAGTAATCTTGTGCGTTTCCATCAAACACAATTTTAGTATCAACTGCAGCTGCATCTCCAATAGTTACAGCATCATCTGTTATTGTAAGTATACTATTAGTTCCAACTGTAGAACCTTCACCAATAACCAGTTTATCAGCAGAATCATCTAAGGCAATATAAAAATCTTTAGCATTACCATCAAATACTATTTTAGTATCTTCTGCTCCTGCATCACCGATAGTTAACGTAGGTGTTGTGCCAGCCATTGTAATGGCACCATGAAAAGTTGATTTTAAATTTTCATCAATAGCAATAGCAGGTGTTGTACCAATTGTACTTCCTAAACCAATAAGTAAATCATCTGCACTATCGTCTAATGCAATGTAAAAATCTTGAGCGTTACCGTCAAATACAATGGCAGTATCTTCAGCACCAGCATCACCTATAGTTAACGTAGGTGTAGTACCAGTCATGGTTAAATCTGTAGTTAGACTTAATAAATTAGAATCTATTTTACTTAATGCCATTTTTTAATCCTTATTTCTATTCTATTTATTATGATACAGCAGCACTAAATGGTGTTGCTTCAGTTCCACTTGCAGTTAATACGCCTTTCACAGAATATTGATTTGATGCCATATCAACTAATGTCAATTCATCTCCAATAGATACACCACCTGTCGTTGTACCATCTAAGGTAATTGTATCACTAGTTGCAGCAGTATTAAAAGTTTGAACAGTATTTGCACTATCTTGATGTAATATTACTGAACCATCTATTGTGTCATTTGCGTTTGCAACTTGAATTTTGTAATTTGAAGTATTAACAACACTTACTATGAAACGATATTCTGCACCTGAACCAGTTGCAGCAGGTAACGTAAATGTTGCGGCTGCGTTACCACCAACTTCACCCATGAGTAAAGTTTTACCAGCGTGTGTAGCAGCAGTAATATTACCTGTCGCAGTAAGTGTTACAATAGGAGTTAAAGTTCCTGTAACATTTCTTGCTAATAAATTTGCTAAATTTCTTGCATTACTCATCTTTTAATCCTTATAGTTTATACGCTAAATCTTCTTCACCAGGCCAATCATTTACTGTTTTCATTATACCAAAAGATGTAAATGTATGTTGAGTACCAGCATCAGCAACACCTGTTAATGAAATAACTGCTTCATCACCATAATGACTTGGTGTTAAAGATAACTTAAAGGTGTTAGTGGTTGCACTATGCACATAATATTGTTGACCACCGTCTACAAGACCTTTAATTGGTTTGTCTGCATCACTAGCATCTCTAGTATCTGTTTCGTAGTGTATACACTCATCATCTACAAATCCATGACCATTGGAAGTGATAGTATTGTTTGATGCACTTACAACTCCAGTAGAAGTTCCATCAACTGTAATTAATCTAGTTGCACCAGTACTATTTGTGTTAACCGTTTTTAACGCATCAATATTGGCTGCACCATTAATTGCAGATTTTGACGCAGCATATACTGCTAATACTGCAGCCCTAAATGCGATTATTTTATCTGGAATTGCGCCACTTCTTTCGTACTTACGAGTTATATACCAATCTGTAGACATAAGTAAATTGTTACATCTGATTTTTATTTTGTTTAATTGAGATGTTTTTACAGTTGCAAGAGTATTATCAGCAGCTTTTGTAATAGTTTCAGTAACAGCATTACCATCTTCATCTATTGCATAACTTGGATTGTTTTCAGTATGGTAGTCACCATCTAAATGATTTGCTCTTGTAACTGGTAAAATACCAATTGCTTTTCTTTCTGCATCTGTCCATAAACTAAAAATAGTGCGAGGATGTGTAATACCATCAATTGTAATAATTCTTGGTGCATTTATTATTTCTTGTATCGAACCGTCAGCAACTCTTGCCCACATTTTTAATCCCCTTTTATTCTATTTATAAGTATTATATTCATTCACCTATAGTGTAGTGTTATATTTAAACGGCACGTCTGCCCACGCTCCGTAGATAATCGTATTACTATTTATTTCTGTATTTGAACCTCTTACTTTAAAACCATTGGCAAGAAAATCTATAGGACTTGCAGTTGATGCTGAAGCGTTTCCTGAATTTGTGTTCCAATAAATTCTAAGTGCAGAACCTATATTCTGTGGATTCCTTGCAGTATCTCTTATCTGCCAGTTTTCAGCTTGGTCAATTGCTTTAAAAAAAACAAATTTTGGTCTAAAGCCTGTATATATCATAGGCCCATCAGCATTAGCGTTGCCTTCAAACTCGCCAAATTTACTATATCCATCTATACTTCTAAACAAATAAGCAACATATACTCTTCCATCACTATTTGCAGAACTGGTAGGTGTAAAAGTACTACTTGTTGTAGCAGTCATATATTGTGTTGCTTGGGCTGCATTTGCAAGGGTCATAAAGACACCCTTTCCTAAACCCATATTTGGAGAATTGAAGTACATGGTACTGTCCCAATCACTTCCTGATTTTAAATGCATCATTATACAATCAGGTGCTGCACCTAAACTATGACTTACAGCATTAGTACTACCAGTTCCACTATACTCAACAATATCAAATCCAGCATCTGCACTTTTTTTCCAACCATAAGCAACATATTTTTCTGTATTTGCATTTACTTTATGGTCGTTACTCATAGTCCAACCATCACTATTAAATGATTTTATACAATCAGTTTCACTTTCATAAGGGCCATCATCATTCCATTCGTGTGTTACTCCTACTCCTGATACACTATTTTGATTTAACCAACCATCAGTAGTGTCACGATTTTTAATTAATAACCAATCAGGCTGAAAATTTAAAGAGGTGATACTTGTGTTTGCTCCTCCGTCACCAGTATAAAGTACTGTATCAAAAAATTTATTAGGTGATACATCCTGTGCTGGGTCAACTTCTGTTGCTACTGAGAGGTTAGCAGAACACATAGCTAAAAATCCTGAAGGCGGCGCATAAATAAAATTTCCATAACCATTTTCGTCTGCATTGCCACCTGCTGTTTTTGTTCCAGCAAATGTGCCATCAGCCCCAAAATTAATATAGCCACCAGCAACACTTGTTCCACCACCATTACCTACAAATGGATATAAGTCCAAACTATCAGATATAGCAAATGTTCCTTGATATGAATTATTTTTTGCAAAGTTTATAGTATGATTTACTCTATCTACAGCACAACTAATTATACTACCTGTTCCCCATGAAACCTCTGAACCATATACAGATTTAGTAGTAAGAATTGCTTTATATCCATTAGACCTATAACTATATGCTGTTTCATCTCCACCCCTATCTCCACCAATTAATGCAGCATGCGCTTGATTTACTCCTAATATTTGAGTATCGTTTTCTGAACCTGCCCAAGCAGAAGCATAGTATTCAAAGTATACTTTACTTCCAACAGGAATAGCCCAATTAGACAACATTCCTCTTTCATTTGCAGAACCAGTCCATGCTAAATTACCTTCTCTAAAAAGTATGTCTGATGTTCTTGCTAAAGGCCCAAGTGTAGCAAAATTACCACCATTATCACTTCCAAAAGTAGGAGTATCTTTCATCTGGTCATGTGCTGCTATATTAGCTGTTGCCCAATCGTTTCCTTCACCACTTGTATCATCTCCTAAAGCACTACTATCTTGAAACATTAATAAATGTCCTGCACTTCCCCAAGTAATTCCACTGCTTAAATCTTTAGGAATCCAAGCTCCATTTTTACTTTCTCCAAAAACAGTAGGTGCATATGTAGTACCATCAACATATGCCCATTGTGCAAAGTAACATTGAGCAGGATAACCATAATTATAATAATCTCCTATAGTCCAAGCACCTGCCACAATTCCTGGCATGTTAGTAAAACTACCTCTATTATCTGTATTATAACTAGCTTCTGTTCCGTTTACAAATATTTTTAATTTTTCACTATTTGTTCCATTATCAAGGTCTGCTTGTATATGAATATTGTACCATGCAGAAGTATCACGAAATAAATTATTTGTACTTAAAATTATATTATTACTGTTTGTGTTTGTAATCATTAAAGCATCACCTGCTGAACCACCAGCACCAGCAGAACAAAACTTAAATTCATGTAAAACAGAACCACTTGTACCACTTCTAGGAGTAAACCAAGTTAATGGTCTAGCACTTGTAACTGGGTTAAGTCCACCATTAACTGCCTTTTTAATCCAAAAGTTTAGGGTAAAATGCACCTTAGAATCAACAGTACCAAAAGTTTGTGTAAGTCTACCATTGCTTGATGATGTACTACTGGTTGCTGGTATACGAAGACTGTTAGGTATTTGATGTTCGTAAAAGTTAGAAGCACCAGAAGCAACATTCCACATTGAATTATTTAAAACGCCCATATTATATCTCCATTATGAAGGTGTAGCAAATGCTAATTGTGGAGCTCCAAGTAGAATACTATCAGCAGCATCAACAACGTATGGAATTACGTCTACAGAGTTAGCTGCAGTTGAGATTGTTCCAGCAGTTCCAGCAGGCCATTCGTATTGAGTCCCTGTTGAAAGTGTTCTACTGCCCGTACCATCTTGAATAAAAACAATAATACCAGTTTGTCCTACTGTTTCTGTACTTGGATTTGCAAGGGTTACATTACCAGTTGCAGTTAACACAAAATTAGAATGAGCATCATAATCCAACGTGGTAGAACCTGTTGCGTTTGCAGTACTTGTCTTACCGACTGCACCACCACCAAATTGAGTTTTTAAGTTTTCATCAATAGAAATAGCAGGTGTTGTACCTAACGCAGAACCTAGACCAATTACAAGGTCATCAGCACTATCGTCTAGTCCAATGTGAAAGTCTTGTGCATTACCATCAAAAACAATCTTTGTATCTTCAGCACCAGCATCACCAATCGTTAGAGTTGGTGTTGCACCACCCATAACAATATCTCCACCAGTTGTTATCTGTAAATTTTCATCAATAGCAATAGCAGCAGTTGTACCAACTGTGCTTCCTAAACCAATTAAAAGGTCATCAACACTATCGTCTAGTGCGATATAATAATCTTGTGCATTTCCATCAAATACCACTTTAGTATCAACAGCAGCTGCATCACCGATTGTTATCGTATCATCTGTTATTGTAAGTATATTGTTAGTTCCAACGGTAGAACCCTCTCCGATAACTAATTTATCTGCACTATCGTCTAATCCAATATAGAAATCTTTAGCATTACCATCAAAAACAATCTTGGTATCTTCAGCACCAGCATCACCAATAGTCAAGGTCGGAGTAGTACCTGCCATTGTAATTCCACCATGAAATGTTGCTAATAAATTTTCATCAATTGCTAAAGCAGGTGTAGTTCCCACAGTAGAACCTAAACCTATTAATAAATCGTCAGCGGAGTCATCTAACGCAATGTAAAAGTCTTGAGCATTACCGTCAAATAACAATGTAGAATCTTCTGCATCAGCATCACCGATAGTTAACTTAGGAGTCGTACCAGTTATTTCAACATCACCAATGATGTTTCCAGTAACAGTTAAATCACCACCAATAGTTGCAGCTCCAGACGCATTTAATGTAGAGAAATCTCCAGCCTGACCATCTTGTGGTTGTAATGTTTGCATACCACCACCTCTATGGATTGCATAGATATTATTTGTGCCAGTTGCAGGCGTACCTGTAAATGTCAAAGTTGTACCACTTATTGTATATGCAACTGTTGGTTCTTGTTGAACATTATCCACAAACACTTCTAGGTCTGAAGGTAATGCAACAGACCTTGACAAAGTAAATGCTGTAGTAGACGCATCTCCACTAAATCTATCTTTAGTGGGGGTGATATAATGATTTTGTGGTTCTTTACCTATAAATGGCATTAGTTACCCCCTTATGTTATTTCCATTATACTCATTACAACATCACAACTATTTGCAGTATCAGCTTGTGCCGTTATACTATGTCCTGCTGTCAGAATAATTTTGTTTCCAGACATATATTCAAAAGCAGAACCAGCAGGTATAGGCAAATTTTTGACAAGGTGTACGTTTGTACTTGCGTCTAATTTTAAGTCAACAGTTATTTGACTTGAAGTTAGATTTGCAACTGTCAATCCAATCACAACTGTTGTTGTTGAAGCAGGACAAGTATAAACACTCATGTCACTATTTGCAGCTACATTACCACCACCAAATACTTTATTTTTAAATGTATTAGCCATTTGTTACTCCTTAAGCAACGTCATCTATTAATGCACATACTATTAAGTTTGCAGTTGCATCACCAGTATCTCCTTCATCTGAGGATATTGCATGAAGATTTGCTACTGTTGTATTTGGTAATCTACCAAACCATGTTTGTGATGCCCCAATGAATATACCGTCTGCAACATCATTTGCAGCTGTTCCACCGTCAAAAACAATGTAAACACCATCTGCTGAACTTGTGTTCTGAACAAATAAGAATTTAACCTTATCATTTGCGTGGACTGCTGTTGGTGCAGTATCATCATCAACTGCTGTGTAATCTAAAAAACTACCAGCGATTAAATCTGTGCTTGTTGTTGTGCAAGCTGTTAATTTGTAATACCATTTGTCATTTGCGTCAGCTGGTGTTACGGTCATTGTTCCAGTCAGAGTTTTTGCAATCTCGTCTGGTAAGATTGTGGCTTGTATCGAAACCTGTGCGTCATCTGCCATTTGTTTACTCCTGTTTAATAGCTATTATAACTCTATTTATAATCTTTTATCCTAATGCAATTGACAAAGCAGTAGGGTCGTCTATGTTTGCACTTACCAATGTTACTACTCTTGATAATGCAGCTTTTCTGTTTGTTCCACCAGCACCATCATCCACAACAATTAAGTCTGTAGTTGTCAAAGCAGCACCTATATCTGTACCACCATCTATATCCATAGCGGTAAGTGGTAAAGTTCCTGTATCTCCTGTACCAATCAAAGTACCAGATGCAGTTGGTAAAACTAATGTTGCACTACTACCAGCAGAGTGTGGTGCAGCTTGTAATGTTTGTGCGTGTGCGTTAGAACTTTCACAATAAAATAATATTTTTGCTTCATTACCTGTTCCAGTTCTTATATCAATCACACCGTCATCAATAGAAACACCACCACTACTTCCATTACCATCTATAACAACCTTACCACTACCTTTTGGTGTTAGTGTAAGATTAATGTTGGTATCATCACCAGTTGATGCAATACTTGGCCCACTACCTGTTGCGGCATTTGTTATATCAATTTGATTGACAGCAGAACCAGTTGTTTGGAATATAATTTGTTCGTTACCATTTTCATCTGCAATGAAATGAGCATCATCTATTAGAATATTGAATGAGTTGGTATCTAAGTTTGCACCAAGTTGTGGTGTGCTATCAGCTGCGACAGATGTTAAACCACCAGCAGAACTGATAAGGTTATCAACTGTAACTCTTTTAAATGTAGATGCACTTGCATCACTTATAAGTAACTCATCTGAACCAGAAGCAACATCACCTGAAGTGATAGATGTTTGTCCTGTAATAAGTGTGTTCGCAGTTGTACCAGTAGATATTACTGTTCCAGTTTCAGCTGGTAAAGTAAGGGTTACATCTGCTGTAGATGCAGGCCCTATCAATGTTACTTTGTTTGTACCGTTATCACTATCCTCAAAGAACTCTGCAAAACCAGCACTCGTTGCACCATTCTTTAACTGAGCACCAGCATTAATTACTGGTGTGGTAAGTGTTGGTGTTGTCATAGTTTTATTAGTTAATGTTTCTGTATTAGTTAATAATGATACTGTTCCTGTTGCGTTAGGTAAAGTGAT
>Ga0209630_10002213_pt1 | contig 19168 bp, 17 predicted proteins | sample COG_01_FD_184745 | JGI IMG/M metagenome (GOLD analysis project Ga0209630, IMG submission 184745) | Pelagic Microbial community sample from North Sea - COGITO 998_met_01 (SPAdes) (version 2) | ecosystem: Environmental > Aquatic > Marine > Neritic zone/Coastal water | place: Helgoland, sampling... | reverse complement strand
TCGACACATGCCATCTGTTCTGGCTTCTAGGGCGACTGTCCCTGCGCGCAGATGTCTTTTACAAAATTCACCTACTTTAGCTTTCGACTTGCAGGGGTGAGGTTCCGTGTGGCAACTCGTCGTACCATCCGCACAAAACATACCGTGGGTGTAGGCGTGTGGAAAATCTTCACCATCTTTGATAACGGGCAGTTCGTGTTTGATTAGCTTATCGCCGTCTTTCAGTTCAGATGCGGGAACGATGCGCGACCGACCGGTGTAGCCTTCCGCGATAATAAATTTGTGATACGGAGTACACCGGAGTACCGTGCCGTTACTGAGCTTTACACTCAGAAGATCAACATTTTGACCTGTCTGATGCACAGTCACGCGGGAAAATTCGTGACCATTCCAGACTTCAACATTTTCGTCTCGGAGATCTCCAATCGTCTTGTACCCTTTGCTAGTGAGAATTTTCGTTTCCTTTGCTACGCACAAATTGGAGGACTTGATCGTCCCCAAATTCTGTTGATTGGACTTGGAGTTGCACGCATCTTTGTAGCACATGTAAGGCGTCCCTGTCTCTATCTGAGATTCCAAGATCTTGTACCATAAGCCCTGCGCTCTGACAGTTTTTCGTCCCTTTCCTGCCTTCTCGTACTCGGTATACTTATCCTCGAACTCCTTCGAGTGAACGTCAGACAGTCCAGGGCACTCGTTGGGGCACATAAGCGTCCAATCTCCGTTAGACTTTACCCGCTCCATAAAAAGATCCGGGATCCAGAGAGCGTAGAAAAGGTCCCTGGCGCGAGATTCTTCCTTTCCATGATTTTTCTTGAGTTCTAGGAAATCATAAATGTCTGCGTGCCACGGTTCCAAGTACATTGCAAAAGACCCCTTTCGCTTGCCTCCACCTTGATCAACGTAGCGAGCAGTGTCGTTGTATACCTGAAGCATGGGAACTAGTCCGTTAGATACGCCATTTGTTCCGGAGATGTAGGAGTCCTTGGCCCTGATGTTGTGCACGCTCACTCCAATTCCGCCGGCATATTTTGAGATTTTTGCACAGTCCTTGAGAGTGTTGAAGATGCCGTCGATGCTATCATCTTTCATGGCCAACAGAAAGCAACTGCTCATCTGCGGACGGGGTGTGCCAGCGTTGAAAAGCGTAGGGGTTGCGTGGGTAAAAAATCTTGTAGACATCAGGTTGTAAGTTTCTACTGCTGACTTAATATCGTCTTGGTGGATTCCGATTGCTACTCGCATAAGCATATCTTGGGGACGCTCGGCAATCTTTCCGTTAATTTTGAGAAGATAGCTTTTTTCTAATGTCTTAAACCCAAAGTAACTGTATGTGTAATCTCGATCGTAATCGATAGCATTTTGAATGTCATCTGCGTACTTCCTAATTATCTCAATCGTCGAGTCCGAGAGTAAAGGGCCAGGTAGGTTAGTGCGAGGATTGATGTAGCTGTACAATTTCTCGGCAGTTTCTGAGAACGTGCTACTTGTATTTTTGTGAAGGTTTGATACCTCAATCCTGGCCGCCAACTTGCTGTAGTCGGGATGTTCAGTAGCGCTGTAAGCAGCCGTCTCGGCCGCGAGCACGTCGAGCTCTCGGGTAGTGACGCCTGGGTACACTCCACTTACTACTTTCTGAGATATACGGACGGGGTCGATGCTGAGTTGCGGACTCTGTTTACAAAGTTTGTTCAGTCTTTCAGTGATCTTATCAAATGAAACTTGTTCCTTTTTTCCGGAGCGTTTGATTACATACATTTTGGTTGTCATAATTGTTTTGTAGTTCTAAATGTTTAGATATCAGAATCATTTTTACTTAAGATATCCTGATATAATTATAAAAATGAGCACGACTCAGATAAACTATATTGAAGAGGTAGACGACGGAGACAATTTTGAAAATGGGACTGTAGCCGATCAAGTATTATTCCTAAGGGAATACGTCACGGACCACCCTTCAATGGCATTGGAATTATTTTCACATTTCGATAGAAAGTACCGCGCAAGCGGGGTAGAGTCACTAGCGTGTTTTTTAGAAAGCGTGTGCGTGACAGATGGGTTTTCAGGAGCAGTAAAATTGATGGCAGCTAACGCGCTTCTTTCATTCCAGAATGAGTTGGAAGAAGAATCAGAGCCACATCTACAAATTAAGATAGATGCAAATATAAATGTAGTTGCCAGAAACAAGAAACGCATTAGCCGGGGCGTTTTCTGCCTTACCCACATAATTGAGGAGATCGAGTCTACTATATTAAGGTTTGATTGCATCCTCCGCCTTTACGAACTTGGAAAAACGGAAGACAACTGTGACGAGATTAGAAAAAAATGTGACAGATTTATGAAAAATTTAATAGGCGACCATCGAATTCTCGCTCAATATCGCCTGAGACTTCTGACCAAAATCCCAATTCAACCTCTTGCGTGCGACTGCTTTATCTATTTTTTGGGCGATCCAGGAAATCCTACGTCGATGCGCATTCTTGCTGCGCAGGCCGCGCTAGCAATCGACAAAGATATTCCTTCCAACTCTTCTTTATACGACGTAGTGTTGGCTCAGGTGGAAATTTTTGCCCGAGACGAGGAACTGGACGACTTTATCCGGGCAGACGCCGCAGACGTTCTACTCGGATACGGCGACGAGAATCTTCAGAAAGAAGCAAGAGACCTCATTAGAACTCTTGGACGACGTGCTGGGTTTGGTCTGTACGAAAATGCTCAAAACGTGCACGCAGAGGCTGTAGACGAATCTATCCGCGCATCTTTGGATACTCTGGGCACATGGAAATATGAGAACGAAAGTAAGGTTCAAAGTTTTGAAGACACTGCAGAACAAATTAGAATTAGAAGAAATCTCAATGACCAAACCCCGGAAGAAATCAGAGATGTAGAGACTGCTTTGTTGCGAATTTTTATGGGATCTAGAAAATACGGAGGATTTACAAGCGCTTCGCTCTTCTGCACGGTTTGTGCATGGATAGGCGATCAGGAAGATCAGGATGAGCTGTGGACAAGATTCGACCAAGAACTTTTGGATATGGTGAACACATGCACAACTGGAGTAGTTTCAAGATTAATAAATGTACTGTCCGGCTGGGGCGGATTTCAAATTAAAATTAGTTTCAAGGACCAGATAAAATCGAATTTTGCCGGCCGACTGAACGCTATGGCGAGAACACTGATGGAAACTGCCGACGACGGAAATCATGAATTCTATGAAACTAGAAAAGAATCCCTGACACTAGTTTATATTACAGATGCTCTTAAGGAAGAGGAAGTAGAGGAAGAAGATAACACTGCGTTGTTAGCTGCAATGGCTGATCGCGAGTTGGACAAAGTGCCCGTTCCACGAACTTTTGAACAGACCGTGAAAAGTAGCAGATCTTCTAAAATAGATGCTCTTATCTTAACAGTTCCTAATCTTCATACACTCGCAAGGGAACATTTTTCAGACAGACTTCTTCTAGAGTTCTCGTCAGCTGAGCCAAATCGCAAGTGTTTCAACCTGTTCTTTGGCTACTGTTTTTCAAAAGTGCGTGAAGAGTTGAGAGAAGAATTCAAAACATTTGTCAGTCCAGATGATTTTGAGATGTGCGTCAGAGACGCGTTGGCATTCTATGAGGGTGCATGAAATAATTATTAATTATAGGTGGATTGCTCGTCATCGAGACAGAACAGTTGGTTTTGGGGAGTTTGTTCGTTCTACGCGTGTTCGCCGCCGTCGCCTCGATAGCGCCGGTGATGTCGAGGATGTCGAAATTGATCGTCTTCCAATATACGTACAAAGATTTATAAAAGGATTTCTGTAATAAAATAAATGAAATTAGGAACAATCATAATCGGACTTCTCATCGTTTTGAAATTGGCCGGGCTTGTCTATGTCATAATCGGTACAATGACAAAAAAGGAAGCCTACGCTGACCTTGAGATTAAACCATCTGGTATAAATGGCGATGGTCTATTTGCTATTAAAAGTTATAACAAGGGTGAGGTAATACTGGATGATATTTTTCCGCACGCTCCGCGAGGCTTCGACACGCGCAAAATGGATGAAAAAAAGTTCAACAAATACATATCTGTAGAAGGTACAAAGATTAATCACTGTAAAACCAAGTTCAATTCAGACTTAATCCTCCAGGATATGAAGCACAGACTAGTTGCCCTCACCGCAATTGATAAAGGCGCGGAGGTCACGGCGAACTATAATCGTGTGAATCAAAAGTTTCCTTTTATTAGCGTTGCAGACGCGGATTTTCAATCATGTTAAAAATGATTTGTTTAAAGAATAAATAGTTGTAATATAACTACTTAAAGATGGATTTTGATCTTTTTAACACCGCACTAAAAAATTTTGAAAAGTTTGAGGCTGCAAAGGGCAAACAGAAAAAAAAAGTCGTTTCGTGTAATCACACGGTCACAGAAACGAGGAGTGGCATCGAAACATGTACTTGCTGTGGGGAGATTTTAAAAAATACAATTATGCACGATCGCGAATGGAGAAACTACATGAATTCTGGCAAGGACCCAAACCGAGTTCAGAAACGAAAATCTGACGAACGAAGCATCTTCAAAGATGTGCAAGGCTTAGGATTTTCAAACAAAATTGTTAGTATAGCCAATGATCTGTACACGGACGTGGCAAAGGGAAATATTTTTAGAGGAAACTGCCGGAAGGCCATAATTTTTGCCTGCATTTTTCACGCGTACAAGTCGACAGGTCAGCCTAAAACTCACGAAAAATTGATCAAACTTTTCAAGCTAAATAGAAAGGCCGGGTTGAAAGGATTAAAACACGTCACGTTAAACTCTACATCGCCTCTTCTGAGAGGGGGGCACATTACAGCAGAACACTTGATAAGTGAAATCATGAGTAATTTTTCGGCTTCTGACAAACAAAAAAATGAAGTAGCGAATTTATACAAGCAGATAAAAAATAAGAGCTCAAATTTGAACAGGGCGCGTCCGAATTCCGTTGCGGCCGGTCTAGTGTATTACTGGGTTGTGAGTTCTGGTATTTCAATCACACTGAAGGAGTTTGCCAAATCTTGCAATTTGAGCGACATCACGATAACTAAAATCTCGAAAGAAGTATGTAGTATTATCAAGAAGAGTAAACATAGGACGGCAGCGGTTAGAAAATAAATTTTTATACTATAATAGTATGAAAACTAGTAATTTTTAATAATTCATGTTGAACTGGAATAGGCGGCGCGTGTTGTCTATCTCCGCCGTGAGTGGAGCGTGGGATCTCAAACCCTTTTCGTTGAAATCGCCTAAGACAGTTGTCCAAATAGATAATTGTCCATTAATATTTTCCATCTCCAAAGTGTTTCGGACGTTATCAACTATCACTGTGATGGTCCTGTAAATCATCTTCTGGCACATGTCCTCGTTATGGTTTGGTATGTTTAGACGAGTAAAAATATCTCCAGTTTCAGCCTTGTACGCGTGCACCATTTCGCTCATGACGCTTAAAATTCGTTCGTTGGGCACAATGATTGGTCTGCCGTCTGCTAGGTCTTTTCCAAGATAGTGTGTCACTGCCTTTGAAATCATGTTGATTGTTCCGTCCGTGAACAACGCGTCGAAGCCCGGCGTTTCGTTATTTCTGGCAGAGTAGCCTACGTACCTGAGAGTATCCCTGTTTTTACACGGGGCCTGTTCTGTTTGACAAATATTAGCATTCATTCTTTATTTACTCTCTGATTTATTTAAACGGTCGACTCTCGTGAAGAAAATGAACGATAATCCAATAATTATTTTTAGTAAACATTCAAATGTTTGCGCCGATTTGTTTCCGTACGCAAAAAGATCAGGCATACGTTTTCAACGAATGTGCGTAGACTCCGAGGACGTGAGAAAAAAATGTCGAGTTTGGGGCATACGTGTAGTTCCTACTATTCTAACATTTGTGAACAATTACGTTTCAATTATAGAAGGATTTGATGAATGCAACGAATTTATTTATTTGAATGGTAAGCCGCCTGCTCCGCAGTACGAGATGGCTGTACCGCAGCCGCAGCCGCCGATGCAACCCAAACAACCACCGCCTCAGCCTCAGCCTCAGCCGCCGCCGATGCAGCCTCAGCCTCAGCCTCAGCCTCAGCCTCAGCCTCAGCCTCAGCCTCAGCCTCAGCCTCAGCCGAAGCCGCCGATGCAACCCAAACAACAACCGCCGCCTCAAAAGTTTGTAGATCAAGGACAAGATTCTCTTGATTTAAGTATGCCTGCTAAAATGACAGGAGTATCATCTCTATCCGATCTACTACCATCTGAAACTGACGTCGATCCACATGTAATTCAGAAGAAAAAAATTGAGGCGTTTAACATAAAAAAGGAGATAGACGCAAAACGATTAGAGAACAAGGCGAGGGTAAGTTCAGAACAGAATGTAAAAGGCGATTTGGTGTCACGTGCGCAAGAGCTTCAAAAACAACGTGAAGCAACCGATATAGCACGCGATCGCAGCAGACCTAAAATTCCGGAAAGTGCATCTAGAACGTTGGAAAGGAGGTAGATTATATTATAAAGTTCTATAATAAACTAAAATGTTAAAAAAACTCATAGGATTGACTCCTGTACCAGTAACCCCTACAAAAAAAAAACCCATTGTGAACACGCCTATACTTGACATTCGAGCTTCTATGAAAGAGTTTAAGTATGAGGCACTTCCAGACTTTTTCTGTTATAACTTTGATGTTCTGACACCGGTTAGAGATCAAGGTTCCGTGTGCGGTTCCTGCTGGGCGTTTGTCACGGCTGGTATAATAAGTGACAAGATTTCAATTTATAAGAATCGACCTGTAGTAATGTCTCCGCAAGGGTTGCTTGAATGTTATGGCGACTCAAAAAATGCGTGCGAGGGATCCGCCCCAGAGGATGTGTTTGAATGGATGGAGAAAACTAATTATAAGTTGCCTTTCGAGTTTGACCTTCGTTACAAACAACTTCGCTCTAGCAAGGTAAGAGACAAGTGTCCTAACCTTCCCGGGATAAATGTGCAACCCGGTTCTTTGCACAGGTTAACGGACAGTCTGCCTATAAAAGCTTTTATTGAGGGGAGCAGAGTAAAAATAAACAAGGCTACACAAGAGGAGAAAGATACACTTAATCAGAACATACTAAACATGAAAACAGAACTTGTTCAGTCGGGTCCGTTCTTTGCTACTATAATAATGTATGAGGATTTATTATCTTATAGGCCTGATAAGGTGTACGCGTCCAACTTTTCGGGCCTTCCAGTAGGGGGGCACGCTGTTGAGATTGTAGGTTATTGCGACCAAGGTGTAGATCCGCGCGATGGATTTAATGATGGATACTGGATATGTAAGAATACGTGGGGACCGTTGTGGCCCGCCAGGGCCGAAATTCCTGGATATTTTGCAGTGCTGAAAGGAGCGAATATGTGCGGAATCGAGTCTCGGTGCGGCACAATTAATCCTAATATTACAATGGGTAAGTTGAATCCAGATGTAGCCTACACTAATTTTACAAAATACGCGGCCGAATATCTGGCTTAACGTGACACAATCCACACAATTCCTGCTACCGCCAGAAGAACTAGTATTGAAATTATGATGAGTAGCCCCCTGTTGCTCCTGGCATTTTTCATCTGATTTGACTTTTCTATATTTTTGTTTATGTCTCCGTCATACATTTCTTTGAATGCTAGTGCTGCTTTTTGTTCGTCGCTGTAATTTTTGGTAATGTACAACATGTCTTTTCCCGACAGTCTGAGATTTTGAGCAGTTCCCTTGCCATCATTGGTTAGCTTTGCTGGAAAAAAGTACAGCATGATGGATAGGGGGTCAAACTCAGATCCGTTAACATCGCTTCTGGCGTACTTTTTTAGTATGTTGGTGTCTGTTTGTTCTATTCCCCATCCCTGAGTGTCAACAGCCCAGTTGTAGACTGCGTCCTTGTTCCAGTCTATACCCTTTCCACTCGGATTCTGGTGTTCGTGAATCATTCCTAGGAGATGACCAAACTCGTGAACGACGGTTCCTACGTCAAACCAACTAAAACTCATAGTCGCCTCATCCTTTTCAGCCTCTAGCGCGTCAGTGCCGAGAAGAGACCAGCATCCTCCGCTTTCATTGAAATCTATTCTTACATCAGACTCGTCAGCGTTGTCTACAAAAACAAATTTCAGTCGGACCAAAGGTTCGATTCTTTCTTTTACGATTTTTTTAACCGCCTCATTCAAGTTGAAGTTTGGGTTATCAAAAAAGAATTGTTGCAGAGGGTCTATGGGTCCGTTTACTGTACTCATAGCTTCTCGTTTGGTTCTGGGTACAAACGGGTTCTCTTGTAGAAAATGTATGCGTACAGTCGCGTCTATTTCCCATAATTTTTCTGAAAAGAATGCTGCGGAGAGCTTTTTGTACTCATCTGCAGTCTTGGCCTCTTGTATTTCTTTTACCCTTTCAGCCGCAGCCGCTGTTTTGTATATTTTTTGAACACAAATTCTATCTTGACTATTATTCATTTTATTATTACTATTACTAATAAAATGGTAAATGCTAATAAAAACGACCAATTAATTGATGACAATCTGAATAAGATAGATTCAGAGACGGACGCAGAGCGTGCACAAAACGATTCCGAAGAACTTTTGAAAAAAGATTACATCGAGGAACCTGCTCCTAAGTATAATGTAGATTTGTTTGGATTTAAATACCAATTAGACAAGAGTACCGTGCATACATTCGTACCTGCAATGGTTATCTATGTCAGTCTATTTTTTCTCTTAGGGTTGCATAACGACTGCATCGGAGTAAAAATTACATTCGTGCTGAGTTTAGTGTTCTGGTTTGTGCAGATACACAATCGTAGAAATGAAAAAGTCCAGCATATTTCTGGTGAATCTACTAGCAAACACCGTGCTAGAGATTCCGCTATCGTTATCCTAAGTATTATGGCATTGTTTACCGTGTTAGGAAAGAATAATAGTCCATTACTAGGCGCAGGTATACTGATTTTGATCGTAGGATCTTTCTGGTATACTCACGAAGATCTTCCTCTTCACTACAGATTTGCCAGGAACGTGTACGTCTCTTCCTTGACGACTGCTTTGATGATGTTCGCACTTTTTATAGTCAAGAACTACCTCTGTTAAAAAGTAGGTCTTCGGAATCCTCATATGATAATTATGTAATATAAAATAAATGAAACACTTACGAAGGATAAGAATGTATTCTACTATAAATAATATGGCATCGCATAACTCGTGCGGCGAGGCCCCTGTATGCCCTCCTATGTGGAACTGCCCTTTAAAAAACGTAACGCCTGAAATTCCTTACCCCGACTTCGACTCGCGAAGCGGTGCACGAAGCGGTACTTATAGCGAACGAGTGCTAAGAAGACCGATTAATCCTTTCCCTGGTGGAGATCCTGACCTGGCCATTAAGTCTTCTAACACTCCAGGAAGCGCCTCCGCAGGGAGTTCAACTGTTGATAAGAACGAGGGATTCTGCAGACAGTGTGGTCCAGAAATTCAAGGAGTAATTGGGGTGCCTGATCCAAATTCTCCGTGGCCTATGTTGAATGCATCTGGTGCAGAAATGAACCCTTTTATAGGTATCCAAGACTTGAATTCAGCGGTGCCTGCTACTTACCGAACAGCCGGAGTTTATACTTCTTACGATAATTATAGACCTAACCAAGTTGCTACTGTAAGAATTCAAACTAACGGCGCGTGGCCCGTTGATGCAACTGAGGTAAATGTGGTTGTGACGAACGGCAGTCCTGTAGAAGTACCCCCTTCGAGCGGAACGCTGTGGTTCCAGAAAGAGACTATTCAGTACAGCGGAGTACAAGTCATAAACGCAGCCAATAAACAATATAGATTGACAGGGTTTACCAGAAATCTTCCTGTGGGACAGAGGGCAGCAATGTCGAGCGGAGATGTAGCAATCCTTACAACCGGTCCGCCGACTGGAAATAATAGCGCTAGTGTGAGTATTACGGTCGCTGCCGACCGTTCGGTACCGCCGACGCAGTTCCAGGCCCAACCTGGACCTGGGATTGCGTTGGTGTCAAATCTGTCTAGAGGGTCAAACTACTCATCAGAAGGGATAGGAAATTTTATGGGTGGGTCGGAAGCAACATTTTTCCTTATTCCGAACTCGTATTTGGGTGGTCTTGAACACGGAGGATGTGCGTTTTTTCTTGTCGGCCTAACGAGCTGGCCCGACGAAGACGTCACGACGTGCATAGTCGCAGAAGATCCATCCAAAATAGACATTGCAAGACAGTACTGCTGCTTCAAAGATAGCCTCACTGCAGATGACTGGGCAGGCGGAGCTGGCAGGTGCGCTGCTCTCGCCCAGTATAGCGTTGGTCGCCCTTTCGAGTGGGCTCAGCACTGCCCCGACGGATATGAATACGCCCCAGGAGACGATGGTCTCTTTTGTAAAAAGTGTGGAAGCGGAACGTCTACGTTTGACCCTACTGTCAACCCTACAAACTGCCCCGCCAACGGCGTCGGTTGTCAGAAGTGTTGCGAAGATCCTGGAGTCCAGTGTTAATTAGTGCCTTCTCATACCTGGCGTAGTGCCCATTCCAGCTCCGCTAGGAAGCGCGGGTGCCTGTCGGATGTTCTGACGCTTCTTCAGCTGTTTCGAGTACGCGTTCTGAAAGTCCAGGTAGCAAACGTCGAACCTGCCGTCGCCTTTGAGAGGCTTCCCTATAGAAAATGCTGGGATTTCACCGCGTGGATTTTCCTTAACCGCTGGGTTGGGTTTGAGATTGCTTTTGCTATTTTTGTTTACGAATGCCTCCTTGGTTTGGACCCTCTTTGACATGGAGACAACAAATTGTATAATTTCGGCCTGGTTATAGTTTCCGGAGTATCTCATAAAAGGTTTTCCGTTAATATAGAGTATAATAAGGGGTACATACTGGATTTCAGTGACAGTTCCTTTTGATTTCTGTACTACCTTCATATTGGTGCCTACATTAAGAAGTCCAAATTGACATCCTCCAATAGTACCGGGGAGTTTTTTGAATATAGGAACAAGAGTTTTGCAATGCTTGCACTGGTTCGAGTAGAACAGTACAAGAGAAAAACTCGGTATGGGATTGCATAAAATTTTACCTTTTGTGCCGTTTTCGACCGTAAAATCGTCGGCTGTGAGAAATAATAGTCCGCTCATGTTTTATTTACACTTTACCAAGACGCGTTTAAGACGAATAATAAAATATTTGTATTTATAAAATGTCAAACGGATGTCCTAATAATCAATTACCGGCTGTAAACTGCCGGCCGAACTCTACGCAGCTCGGGGTAGTTCCTAGTTACGGAGCTGACGGCTACTACTGTAACTCGGGAAACTGTGGAATGGGTAGCGGCTACTCCAGCGGAACTCTCGCCGGATACCGCACTCTTGGCGACTACGGCAGTCGCAACGGAAACTGTTGCGATCCTCAGGTCGCAGCGTTGTGCCAGCCTGGCGCTGGCCCTGCCCCTGCCCCTGGACCTGGTCCCATCGTAGCACCTGGTCCTCGCCCTGCGCCTCGCCCTGCGCCTCGCCCGTAGGATATTGCGTCCTCGTCGGAGAGAAGGCTGGGTGCCCCAGAAGTTCACTACTGCAAGAATGGTAAATCTTTTACGTGTAATGGGGGCACCTACGGGTGCTACGACGGGTCGACTATGTACTGCTAAAATGATAATATTTAAACAAAAATCGGTTTAAATAAAATGACGACGCTAGCAACCATAAATTCTCACCCTAGAGACAGCTTGATAAAATTCAATTCTAGACGTCACTCGTACAGTACTGGCAAGTCCGCCTATCTTCGTTCGGTCACCAAGATAGTATCCGAGCTCTTCTCCTCGTTCGACGCCGACAAGATTATTTCAAACATGAAAAATTCCGCGAAATGGCCTGATAGCAAGTACTACGGAATGTCTGCAAAACAAATCAAACAGATGTGGAATAAGAACGGGCGGGAAGCCCGTGTAGCGGGTACAAAAATACACGACCAGATTGAAAAGTACTGCAACGGGGAGGAAATCGAAGCAGAAGAGGGCGATGTTGCTCTTAATCAGTTTTTGGAGTGGGATGTATTAAGGAATTGGACTCCGTACCGCACAGAGTGGAAAATTTTCGACGACGACCTGAATATTGCAGGCACCGTAGACGCAGTGTTTAAAAAGGACGACGAGTGCATTCTAGTAGACTGGAAGAGGAGTAAGGAAATAGCGATGGGAAACAAGTTTGATTGTTCCGTGCATCCAAAGCTCAAACATTTGCCTGAGTGTAATTTTATTAAGTATAGTCTGCAGCTAAACCTCTACAAGTATATATTGGAGAAGAACTACGATTTGAAGATTTCAAAAATAATAATTGTGAATGTGCACCCCAACCAAGACTGTTTTGAAGAAATAGAGGCGCTAGATTTAACTAAGGAAGTTTCGATTATTTTGGGGGTGACTCCCGAAAAGCGGGTTGTCTTGGACCCGCGAGGGCTTGGCATCAAAATTTCAGGAACGCTTTATATTGAGTAGAATAAATATGAATACAAATACAAATACAAATACTAAGGTCCTTCAAACCTACCCTTTGCCTCCGGTAGCACGGTTTCCCAGAAACATCCATACTACTGCACAGTACAGCAGGATGGATGGGATGCGATACGGGCACCATCCGCTGATCTCGGACCACAACGGGAAAGTTCCTCTGATGATGGGCAGTATGACAGCGGCGGCCCACACAGTGTGGTCTATTTTGAAGAGACATAATAATGACAAGTACAAATACGGTAGGGTAAAATGGAGACGTCCAGAATCTCAGAGAAATCTGTAGTAATTTCTTGTTTAATTTTCAAACCTTCAAGGTATGAAAATTATTTAAAAATATTTCGTAAAAATGATGGCCTAAAAAAAATTTCTCATATAGTAAGAGGAATATGAATGGACACACGATAACAAATGACGCAACTCACCCTGTAATGGACTTTCTTGAAACAAAGAGAACAACTACTGGATACAGTACCCACGTATCAATGACTCACCCTCGTGGTAAGTTTCGTCTCGAGCGCCGCGATTTTGACACACTGTTTGACCTATCTCCAGATATGGATTCGCTTGGTATTGCAGAGTCCCCAATTGGAGACTTTTTACCTGTATTGGTAGATATAGATCTGAAAGTCAAGGAAGATGATGTTTCAGGTATTATGAACTCAGACCCGGTCAGGTATCTTTACGACCGAGATCAGTTAGAGGAAGTAGTGTTTAAATATCAGGACGTTTTGAAAAGCATCTGCGATGAAAACATTGACGAAAAGAAGTTTTCGTGTGTAGTTCTTGAAAAACCAATGTATAAGCAGGTGCTCGGAGAAATCTCGTACGTGAAGAACGGGTTCCACTTGCATTTTCCATTCTTGTTTCTGAACAAAAAGTATATAAGAGTGCACCTCATTCCAAGAATCAAATCTTGGATGCAGGAGCGCTGTTTGTTTGAAGATATTGGTCTCACCGATTCAGAGTCTATTATTGACAATGCCGTAGTAGTGAACCCGTGGTTGATGTACGGGTGTAAGAAGGAGGGGCCTGGAATGAGCCCTTACAAAATCTCTTGCGTTTATAATTCTCATAAGGAGTGCGTAGACTTTGAACAGGCATTTGCTGGCTGCACTTTATTCGATTCTCGGGAAAACCCCATCGAACTTACACGCGAAAATATTCAGCGTAATATTCATCGCATTCTAAGTATCCGCGCAAACAACCGCCCGGTCTCCGATATACGGAGCAATCTCAGACCTCCTGCGTGTCTCCGAAACGAAATTCCTGAAATTGTTGATCTGTCGAACACTCACGTAGACATGTTTTCTAATCCCGGAAAGGACCTGGATACCGCTAAGGCCATTATGAAATTTCTAAACACCGGCAGGGCGGAAACGTACTCGGACTGGATGAAGGTCGGTTGGATTTTGTACAACATCTCCGGCGGATCTCGAGAAGGGTTTGAGATTTGGGACGAGTTTTCAAAGAGAAGTAGTAAGTACTGCGACGCAGAGGTGTTGGACAAGTGGAACAACACTATGACGCGGCGCGAGGTGCCGGGGCTGGGGTCCCTAATATTCTTCGCAAAGACCGACGACCCGGATGGGTATGACAAGTGGAAGAAGAGCAACAACGAAGGGAAGGTAATGGATGCTATCCAAACCGGTGGCACGCACAACGACCTTGCTCGAATGTTGTTTGAAATGTTTCGCACCCGATTCAGGTGCGCGTCGGTTGGCTCTAAAAAGTGGTTTCAGTTTGTAGACCACGCATGGGAAGAGATGGAAGAAGGAACTTTTCTGAGATCCAAAATTTCCGATCCGGACGGCGGACTGGTAGGAATTTTTGAAACGTCTATCTCCAAACAAAGGGCTATCTTAGCTGGAGAAACCGACGAGGCAGCCAAGGAAATGCATAACTTCAGAATTAAAGCGATGAAAAAGATTATCCTTCAGCTCAAGGACGCTAGATATAAGAATAATGTGATGAGAGAATGTATGGAGGTATTTTACGATAAGAAGTTTATTAGAAACCTGGACAAGGACCGGATGAAGGTCGCATTTGATAACGGGGTGTACGACCTCGCTGAAAACATCTTCCGAGACGGCCTACCCGAAGACTATATCTCTACAAAAATGCCAGTGAAATACAAGGCTTTTAAGCGCACAGACGAAGCTGTAAAACAGGTAGAAATATTTTTTGAACAAGTGTTTCCAGACCCTACGGTGCGTAAATATTTTCTCGACGTCTATTCGGAGATTTTTGAAGGAGGAAACCAGCGTAAAATTGTGCTGATCTGGACCGGTGATGGTAATAATGCCAAGTCCGTAACTCAGAGGTTATTAGAAAAACTGCTTGGAAAACTTGCGATCAAGTTTGAAACGACCTTGCTATCTGGGTCCAAAACTAGGATGGGGAATGCGGCGCCAGAAATGGCTCGCGCAAAGCCTCCCGTTCGCCACGCGACTATGGACGAACCCGACAAGGACGAGAAGCTAAACTGTGGTAAGATGAAAGCGCTCTCAGGGGGGGACAGCTACTGGGCTCGCGACTTGTTTCAGAAAGGCACAGATACTATGGAAGTTACTCCTATGTTTACGCTAACTATGCTCTGCAATTCGCTTCCTCAGCTCAGGCATCCTGATAGGGCAACGTGGAATCGTATCCGAGTCATTCCATTTGAGTCTAACTTTGTCGATCTCGACCAGCCTTGCCCATCTACCTACGAGGAGCAGCTCAAGCAGAAGTGTTTTCCGGTCGATCGAGCGTTTGAGGACAAGATCCCTGGGATGCTCGAAGCCCTTGCCTGGTACCTGCTCGAGCACCGGGCAGGCTGGCCTGACGAGGACGGAAACCGCACAGAGTTTCCCGCCGCAGATCCGCCAAAGGTGAAGAACGCGACGCTTGCCTATGAGAGAGAAAACGATGCCGTGCGGGAGTTCCTTGTCTCCGAGTACCACGAAAACGAATCAGGCAGAGTGCGCAGCGACGCTTTATGGGAGAATTGGAAGGAATGGTGGAAAATCAATCATGCTGGAGGATCAGAGATGCCGGTTCGCGAGGCAAGCGACTTCTGCAGGAAAGTGGGTATGGTGTGGGGCGCGCCTAAGGCGCTCGGCACTATATCGGAATGGAGCGGCTACTCGGTCCGGCCGATAGTGCACGACGACGACGGAGAATCCAATCAAAGTTTGATGGGTAATTAAAAAAAAAATAGTATAATATAAAATATGTCAATTTTATATCAACTCCCTCAGAATCCATATTCTGGAACAGAGCTCGGCTCAGCTAGCAGCGTCTTTTGCACTCAGATTGCATCTGCCAGCTTCATCGATGGCGGCCCCGGTTTTGTCATTCAGGCACCAGCTGCCGCTTACGTAGCTACTCCTGGTGAGAACTGGGATGAAACTAACGTGTACACTACGGCGGCGATTGCTCCTACTACTACAACTCTTGCGGCTGGCAGTACGGGCGCAGGACTCACTGCTACATTTTCAGTCACCGGCTCTGGGGCCAACCAGACTCCGGCGCAAATTACGGTCACTATCTCCAACCCGGGTTCAGGATACGTTGTTGGCGATGTTCTCCAATGGTCGGATGCCGACGTTGAGACCGCTCTGCTCGCAGCCCTTTTGGGAGATGGAAATGTCTCTACTATCACGGTGTCTGGCGCCAACTCCAACCCTCTTGAGTACACGGTTGCCCTAACCAACTCGGGCGGAGTTGTCACAACCGCAGTAGTAGGCCAAACTGGTTGGCAGTTTTCGGTAAACTCAATTGCGGCACTCACCCAACTTATCACGATTACCATTCCTGACAACGGAATTACGGGAGACGATTATGCGGTCGCTGATTATGTAATCGTGGCCAATATTACGGGCGGTGTCCCTGAAACTGCTACGACCACTGTCGGAACCATAACTGGATCTATCCTTCATCATGCTGATACAAACACAGAACAAATTACTCTGAGACGCGTAACGGGCAGCGCCGCATCTACTCTCCTGGCTGGCGACGTCACTGTCAGAATGGTCAAGAGGATGCTCCCAGTTGTCTAAAGAACACTTAATTATTTTCAAATGTTATCTTCATTTGAAAAATCTAAGGCGGCTTCACTCTCGAAAATTAGGGAACATACGAGACTGTACGAGCTGAAGCAGTCGAAGACACGAATACTTGAGAGAACTACCCTAGTTCGAACAGAATTGATGGCCAGCGTTTGGGGAAACGGAAACACTCCGATGAGTATGTATGATAAAGCTAAGAAAGCGAAAGAACGGATGATTGCCCGAGTGCTGAAGAAAATCCGCGACAAGGCTGAACGGAAGCGAAAATTGGATCTTATAGAACAAATAAAGGTCAAAAAGTCTACGCTCATCCGGCTTATGTCAATTCGAACGATCACGATAGGGGAGAAAAACGAACTACTGGCAAAGCTTCGTAAATTGGAGAAGCAGATACCAAGATTCTACCTTCCTAACGGAGCGTGCGAAACGTGCAGAAGAAAACCGTGCGAGTGTGACATTAAGCTCAGATTTAGAAGCAAACATCCGTTTATTTCCAAATCTGAGGCCAAAATATACCTTTTATTTACACTCGGATGTTACGTCCGAGAAATGAGATTAAAATCTGCCATTCTTATTCAAAAAATAGAAAGAGGAAGACAGGACCGATTTTATGTTGAGTATTTGCTAAAAACCCGGAGGAGGAAACGTGCAAAATTGTTGAGAAGAAGTCTGAGAAAGGAAATTTCAAGACGGTCCCTTAAAATTCAATGTTTTAATTAAGAAAGAATGTCAAACTATATAGAAGGATTTGCATATGATCAATTTATACAAGTATGGAATATGACAGAGGCCTGGCGAGCGATGCTAGGCACGCGAGCGCGGGACAACAGAACTTTGTCGACGGGAACTAAAGCCAATTGTTTTTTTAACCCGGAGTGCGACGAACTATTCTGTATGAATAGCAGTATCGAGAATTTGAGAGTCTGTCCTAATTATACTAATCTTCCAGGCTTTGATTCCGACCTTAGAGGGTTTCACAATCTTAGGAATATAGATATGGATGAGGTAATAAATTTAATACCCGATGTAGAGGAATGTATAAGGCGACGTAAGCGTGAAATGAAATGTTTTAAAAATGCTCTTCCATCTGCTTTGCGTATACTGTATAGATATTATGAAAAAGAGTATGGAAATTTGACTGTCTGGCAATTCGAAGATATTGACTCCCAGATGCACTCTCGAATGATCAACCAAGAAAATAGATTAGAAGATCGAGCTTTTCGTATTTACCATGAATTCTTGACTCACTACAATCTAATAGCAAACTTGGAAGATTGGCTAATTTATGCTATAGAAGCGGTAGATAATATGTTAGTAGAGATGGTTAGTGGCTATGAAACCCCTGAAGATATCGAAGATGAAGAGTTGTTCAACTACCCGTAGAGTTCTCAAATGCAAATTTTTCAAACTCTTGAAAGAGTTCGGAGGTCTGCAAATCGTTTAGTTTTTTTGGAAAATATTTGTTAATCACTTTTAATAGAGTAGAAAAATGGTATTCTACATCTTCACTATACTCGCGTCTCCACTCCCATGGAAACATGGAGTAGCCCGGATAGTATTCCGGTGTGATGAAGAAAGTGCCGTATGGACGGCCGTGTAATGCTACCCTCTTTGGTGTAGGTGAGCGCACTTTTGTAGAAATTTCCTCCTGTTTAGGGGCGTCGCTTAAAACACTAGTCTGATTTATAGCTTTTTTGAAATTCATGTTTATTTCAAAAGTCTAAATGTTTAACCCTTTACCTGCCTCAGATTCTTGGTACTTGTCTGCAATCACTACAAATGTTTCAAACCACTTCCACATTATCAGCCGGTCGTCGTCATCTAGATTGGACAGCCAGAGGTTTCTAAAGTGGTTGACCGTCCCTCCCTGGATAGAGTAGTGTTCCCCGTCCGTAGAAGTAAGAGAGAACACGTTATTTTCCAGAAAAAAATTCTCGTCCTTTCGTTCTATCATCTTTTTGAGCTCTCCGTCATTCTGTTCTATTTTCAGAAGAAAATTTTTCATCGTAGTCTCTATAGGAATTTGATCCTTCAGTAAGATCCTTGCAAAAATAAGACCGGGTTCCGTTGGAAATTGGTCAATAAGTTCATCCATAAATGCGACCAAAGATGTGCCGAATGCCGACAGAACCTGTTTTCTTGTATTCGAATTTATCATCTTTTTTATAACCGTCGAGTTCTTTAAGGTTAATTTTTCATTTTTCTCCACCTCTTCCTGCCGTTTTTATCTGCCGTGACATACCATTGATTGCCGTCGTTTCCCCACAACTTATAACCCAACGGAAATACGGTTGCTGATTCGAACGGGGCCTTGCGCGACTTCCGCTTTTTCGGAGACTTCCGCTTCGACTTCCGCTTAGACTTCCGCTTGGACTTCCGCTTTTTCGGAGACTTCCGCGTGGACTTCCGCTTTTTCGGAGACTTCCGCGTGGACTTCCGCTTGGACTTCCGCTTTTTCGGAGACTTCCGCTTGGACTTCCGCTTTTTCGGAGACTTCCGCTTGGACTTCCGTTTGGACTTCCGCTTGGACTTCCGCTTGGACTTCCGCTTTTTTGTGCAATAACGAATACTTCCACTTGGAGATTTAACTGGTTTT
>Ga0209630_10002208_pt1 | contig 19190 bp, 10 predicted proteins | sample COG_01_FD_184745 | JGI IMG/M metagenome (GOLD analysis project Ga0209630, IMG submission 184745) | Pelagic Microbial community sample from North Sea - COGITO 998_met_01 (SPAdes) (version 2) | ecosystem: Environmental > Aquatic > Marine > Neritic zone/Coastal water | place: Helgoland, sampling... | reverse complement strand
AATAAGGGATTTTAATTTGTCTAAAATTTCCTTGACCGTCGTTTGAAAGGATTAAGGAAGGGGCCCCTTTGGGAAACTCGGATTGTTTGACACGTGTACCTACAAAAAGATCAAGGTCGCCATCTTGATCAAAATCCCATGGGACAGCTACAGAGCCCACTTGAGTGTCCTTAGGTAAGGTTTCAGAAGGGGTAAAAATCCCATTTGCATTCGTATAAAATCGATCCTCTAGAGCGATTCCTGCATCGGGAGCACCATAGCCTCCAGAGACGACATAAAGATCCAAATCTCCGTCTCCATCTGCATCAAAAAATGTAGCATTGGTATCCTCGTAATAACTGGAAGCTTCCAAGTGAGGCTGATCGGATTTGACAAAGGTGCCGTCCGTATTTTGTACTAGTAGCGCAGGGGCTTGCCCTTCAGAACTCGTAAAAAACAGATCGTCTAAGCCATCCTGATTGAAGTCCACTTTTTTAATTTTTGGCCCGTGGTAAGAAATCATATACGGCAATAAAGGTTGTACTTTAAAATCATTGACCAGCAATTCCTTATGCGGATGGTTTATCGTATCGTATTGAACGGAAAACAGGGGCTTGCTCGTTTCCCTTTTAGCCAAGCGTGTGCTTTCTTTTTGGACTTCAATAAATCCGTTGAACGGAAGTCCTTCTTTTAGGGTTTGAACAGTGCGATCGTTCCACTGGATTTGTAGGGAATCCACTTTTTGATTTCCTAAACCAAAGTGGAGTGGTTCTAGGACAGAGGATTGAAACCCATGAGTTGGCGTTAGCTCTCGAACGAGCTTTTCCCCTCCAGAAGTAAACACGGTGATTTTTGAACCTATAGCAAAAATATTTTTGTTTTCCTGAGTCAATTTTACTCTTATATAATTTGATGCTGACGCGGTTTCTCGAGATAGGTTTTTAAATACTTTAGCAGGAGCATTCATACAATTGACCACGATTTCTAGATCTCCATCGTTATCCAAGTCTGAATAAATAGCACCATGCGAAAAATCGGTTCCTTGAAAACCTGCGTCCTGTGTCTTGTCTTCAAAGGTTAAATTTCCCTTATTGAGGTAAAAATAGTTCTGTAAAGGAGTTGATTGAATTCCTTGTAGGGCTTCAAACATTTTTTTATCGGAGTTCCCTTCTATAAACTTGACCCGTTCGTCAATGTAAAATTTCATCACATCCCGGTTGATCATATCCCTCCCATATCCATTGGTAATGTAGAGGTCTATCAAACCATCGTTATTAAAATCGGCTAGTAAAGGTGCCCAACTCCAATCTGTACTTGAAATACCTGCTAGTTGTCCAATATCGCTAAAGGTTCCATTTCCGTTATTGAGTTGTAACATATTTCGCATGGACTGATGATGGAATCCATTGTCCACCATATTGTTGTAAAGTTCAAAATTGTCTGGTGCATACAATAATTTTTGGCGCTTGTTGTCTTGAGGGAGCATGTCCAAAGTGATGAGATCTAATAAGCCATCATTGTTGATGTCTCCCGCATCCACCCCCATGGAAAAATTGGAGATACAAGACATTTGTTCTTTGAGTAGGTTACTAAAAGTACCGTCTTGATTGTTGATGTACAGATAGTCCTCTTCTACATAATCGTTGGACACATAAAAATCGGGCCAGCCGTCATTGTTCGTATCTGTAACTACTACACCCAGTCCATATCCAATTGGATTGGATAAAATCCCTGCTTTTAGGGTTACGTCTACAAACCCATTGCCTGTGTTTTCATAAAGCCGGTCACCGGCATCATCATCTTGTTGTGTTTTTGCGTAGGCCGCATCAAAGTTTCTAAAAAGTTTAGTATTGTGGTTTAAGACAAATAAATCTAAATCTCCATCCTTGTCATAATCAAAAAAGGCAGCTTGGGAGGTATATCCAAAATCGTCTATACCGTATATTTTTGCCTCTTCTTTAAAGGTCAAATCTTTTTGGTTGATGTAGAGCTTGTTTCTTCTGTTATTTTTTGAATAATTTCCTGAGTGGGAAATATAAATGTCCAACCAGCCGTCATTATTGACATCGGCAAGCGCAATTCCTGTTTTCCATCCATTTTGATTGTCGATACCCGTTCGCGCGGTGATCTCTTCAAATTGAAGTTGTCCTGTATTGAGATAGATACGCGATTGATCCTGATTTGAAGTAAAGATCAAATCGGTTAAGCCATCGTTATTTAAATCTCCCGCAGCTACACCTCCACCATTATAAAAGTACTCATACGTAATGATGTTTTCTTTAGGCGTCTCACGCAGGGTATTTTCAAAAGTAATACCGCTTTTTTTTGGTGCGACTAATTCGAACTTTTGACCTCTAAGTGGCAAAGCCAACAATACGAATAAAAAAAGAATGCTTTTGGGTCCACACATAATAAAGAAAAGGTGGTTTTTAAAGACCACCTTTTCAAATTTAAAAATAAATTATAAATAAACGGAACTCCCGAATTATTTATCCCACCAAACTCTTGTAGTAAGCGTATTGGGTCCTTGTCTGCTCACGGCAGCTGCGTAGTTTTCAGGATTTGTACTCTCCTCACTGTTAGGATAAATCATTCTTCTAGGAATCTCACCATTTGTTTCGTTCCCTGGGTAAACAGCTTCTCCACCAAAAGGCTGAAGTGTTGGAAATCCAGTTCTTCTCCAATTTGCAAAGGCTTCGTATTCATTTAAGAATGTAGCTGCCCAATACTGCGTATGGATCATTTCCATAGGACTTGAAGTGTTTAACGGGTTTGCTGCAAGATAATCACTCACCTGTGCATCGCTAATAGCTGCTGCATTAGGATAGAGTGAACTCAACATTTGCATTGCTGCTTTAACACCATTGTTATAATGGGTTTCCACGCTTCCCGTATGCCAACCTCTTTGTGCTGCCTCTGCTTTCAAGAATTCAACTTCCGCATAGGTTTGAAAAACCATCGGAGCGTCAAATCCACCGAGAACAGCTCTATTGGGTTCTGCGTAGTAGCTACTTTCCGTACCATACTTTGCTTCCAATGCTCCACCTGTAAGTCCGTTGGGCATTCCGAATAAGTCTGCAGCAGTAGTACTACCGTCACTTCTTCTAGCAGCTAAAATAGGCAATCTCGGATCGTTTCCATTTTGCAAGAACTCCATAAAGGTTTTTGAAATTCTCATGTTTCCATCAGCGTCAAACACCTCACCGTGACCGTTTCTGTTGATCCCTGCAGGTCCATTGGTATGTTGGATATAGGCAATATCATCATTCGATGCCATGGTTCCTCCGCTGATCGCTTTTTGAGCCCATGCTTGAGCAGTAGCAGCGTCGGCTTTGGTCAATCGCATTGCTAAACGCAACATCAAAGAGTTACCAAACTTTCTCCATTTGTCCACATCACCTTGGAAGATAAGGTCAGAGCCGCCTAAAGTGTTAGCGCCTAACTGAGCAATTCCGCCTTCAATTTCAGCAAGCATGTCCATGTAGATGGCTTCTTGTGGATCATAAGCTGGCTTTAAAATACCTTCAATGAAGCCTTTACCTGCTTCAGAATAAGGAATATCACCGTGTAAATCTGTAAGACGGTGGTATATAAAAGCACGCCAGATTCTAGCCACTCCCATTTGGGTATCAGACACCCCTTCTTCTGTAAGTTGATAGATGATGTCTTCAATTTCTTTTACCTGTTCGGGATACCCTCTGTCAAATAATGAGGTAGAATATCCTTGGTTTAAGGTATAAAAATTCCCAGTCCAATAAGTTGCCGTAGAGGACATGTGTTGAACAATCTGTGAAGAATAGATTAAACTAGCCCTCCAGTTTTCATAACGACCACCGGAAGTTCTTAAAAAGACCGAAGCAAACTTATTGTTTACATCGAGCTGTGCAGCTTTCGTTGGGTCCACATTCATTTCTTCAAAACCTTTGTCAAAATCACATCCGGTTAAGACAAAACTAAATACGATAAGTACTAAATATATTTTCTTCATTTCAATTAAAATTTAAGGTTTACGTTGAGACCTAAGCTTCTAGGTACGGGCATTCCGAACCATTCTAAACCTTGTGAGTTGGAAACGTTATAACCAGACTCTGGATCAACATTTTCAACACTGTTAGATAAAAGGAATAGGTTTCTCCCTATCAGCGAGACTCGCGCACTTGAAATAAATGTATTTTCAAGTACATCCCCTGGGATTCTATATCCCAAGCTCACTTGGCGAAGTCTTAAGTAATTTGAATCATAAATTGCTTCTTCTGCGATTTGATAGGTTCTTCTCCAGTAGTCTTCGATACGGTCTGGAGCAATGGTGGTTGTAAAGGCACTACCATTAGCATCCACTCCAGATACAGTGAATCCATTTTCACGACCATCAGCATCGATAGTGGCTTTATGCGCACCAAAGTATTTTGCCAAAGCGTTGGTTCCTGAGAACATTTGACCTCCATTTTTTCCTTCGATCAAGAAGCTTAAAGAAAGGTTTTTATATCTCATATTAGATCCAAACCCTAGAGAAACTGGAGATACTCCAAATCCAAGAATTTTTCTTGGCCCTACTTGAGGGATCGGTGTACCGTCTGCTTCAATATCGTGAATAATTCTTCCTTGACTGTCTCGGTTGTATGAAGTTCCAAAAAGAGCACCATACTGTTCTCCCACAATGTGAGTTACACGAAGGTTTCTAGAACGAGGTTCATCCAAAGAAAGGTTCGTTCCTGCATCGTTTGTAGAAACAATTTCAGAGGTGTTGTTTGCGTAGTTGAAAGTGAAATTCAAATCAAAATCATCAGACCGAACTGCATTTGCATTGATCAGAAGCTCGACTCCTTCGTTTGTAATCACCCCTAAATTTGCGAGTGCGCTTCCATAACCTGAGGTTGGAGAAGCACTTACTCCTACGATATCACCGTCGGTTTGGTTGTCATAATACGTAAAGTCAACAGAAAAACGATTGTCAAATAATCTTAAATCAAGACCAATCTCAGTTTCATTCTTTTCAAATGGAGTGATTTCTGAGTTTGGAATTGAACCATTGGAAATTCTTCCTAACGAAGCCCCTTGGTGTCCTTGATCTACAATAGAATATGTCAAGTTCAATCGGTACGGATTTCCTGCACCCCCTGCTACCTGAGAATAACCTGCTCTCAATTTAGCAAATGAAATGACTTCGGGTAGTTCTAATAGATCAGAAAGCACTACAGAAAGTGAAGCCGAAGTATACAAGTCATCATTCGGTGCTTCTTTCCCTGCTAGTGAAAGCGTAGAGAACCAATCGTTTCTAGCCGTAACATTTAAGAAAATTGCATCTTTATATCCAATCTCTGCAGAACCGTATACCGAATTGATCTGACGCTCATTGAAGCCATAACCATTTCCTTGATTCTGAGTGTTTTTAACGTTGTACAAGAAGGGCACAATAAATTGAGACCCGCTTGCACTTACGCTTTCTGAGTTTACGTAGTTTTGGTTAACCCCAACAAATGCCGTAACAGAAAGATCATCTACAATCTTCAAGTTATCTGTCCCTAGGAAAAGGTCTGCATCTCGCTGTTGGCGTGTCAACTTAGACTCAGACATACTTCCCAAAGGTTGGTATGCAGTTCCATAAGGTGTACCACTAGTTCTACCAAAGTCGTATCGGTCAATACCAAAACGTCCCTTTGCATAAAGAAAGTCGGTAATGTCCCAACGTACAGAAGCAGATCCAATCACACGTTCTTTGACAGAATTGTCAAAATACTGCCATGCAGCAAACCAAGGGTTTTGAGAAAAAGTATTGTCACTGGTTCTAAACTCAGTTCCATCTTCGTTCGTACCTAAACCACCCGCACCTAACATGTCATTAACATCAATAGAGGGTGCAAACAAACGAATACCATAGTTTGCGTTTCCAGGAGAATCCGAAAGTCTAGGAGCTCCAATCGCATCGTCATTAATATATTTCAAATTTACATCGGCGCTAAATTTTCCAATTTTTTGATTGGCATTTATACCAAATGTATTCCGGTCTAGCGTAGAATTTGGAATGATATCTTTGTTTTGAAGATTGGAATACGACATCCGTACGTTTCCAGTCTGACTAGAAGAAGAAACAGCAACCGTATTGATGTATGTTTCACCTCCTGAATAAAACTTCTCAAGATTGTTTCCTTTATACGAATACGGTCTTGAAACACCGTCCCACTGCTCAACACTTGAACCGTTTAGTGGAATACCCCAGTTTGCATAGGTGTCTACGGTATCAGAATTTGTAGAATAATCCCGTCCTTGACCATAAGTGGTTTGTGGATCGTACGGATCATTTTTAATATCATCAAACTGAACCGAACTAGTCACTTCAACTTGAATTCCTTCTACTCCTGTTCCTTTTTTGGTTGTGATTAAGATCACACCATTAGAGGCACGAGAACCGTAAAGAGCTGCCGCAGCACCCCCTTTAAGTACAGATACAGATTCTATTTCATCTGGGTTTAAGGCAGAAATACCGTCTCCAGCATCCGCTCCACCCCAAACTCCGGCAGAACCTAAGTTGGTGTTGTCAATTGGAATTCCATCCACCACATAAAGAGGCATGTTATTCCCACTTAATGAGCTATTACCCCGGATAATGACTCGCGTAGAACCCTTGGCTCCAGCAGCATTTCCAGAAATCTGAACCCCAGCAATTTTCCCTTGAAGGGCGTTAATTGCATTGGTCGATTTGATCTCATTAATCTCTTCTCCTCCTACTTGTGTTACGGAGTATCCGAGAGCCTTTGTGTTTCTTTCGATACCCAAAGCCGTTACTACAACCTCATCTAAAAGTGAGTCCGGTTGTAAACTTACATTGTAATCTGCACCGTCACCTACAACAATGCTTAAGGTTTCATAGCCTACAAAGCTAATAGAAATGGATTGTCCATCGGAAGCGGAAATACTGTAATTCCCATCAAAATCCGTTGTAGTTCCATCATTAGTTTGATCTACTACTACAGTAGCTCCGGGTAGCGGAACTCCTGCTTCATCTGTAACTAGTCCACTAATGGCTTGTTGAGCAAAAGTAAATCCACTCACCAATAGCAACAATACCAGCAACAAATTGATGTTTTTGTTAAAATTCATATTATATAGTTAATAGTTAATTCAGATAAATTTAACATAATTTTTTGATTTCTTAACTTCAAAAAAAAAAAACTAAATTAAACAGTCAATGAAACCCTTAAACAGAAATTAACTTATCAAGATTACCAACAATTAGTTGCTCATTTCTAATTTCCCATCATTACGAATTAGATAACTCTTTTTACTAATGGGATTTTCGGTTTTCCAATAGAGTGTATCGTTACAAAGGATTTTTTCCATTCTGATTTCCTTTCCGTGAAATTGTGCCGTTTGTGTTTCACTCCTAGGCAGTCCCTTTTTGGTTCGTTCAAGAAAAGTGCGGTAGTGTCCATACATCCATTGGAGTAAGGGAGCCTCCTCCGGATAGTTAATTTCATTTAAAGTTCCATTAGAAAAAAAGACATACCCCCACCGCTCGGGAACATGCATGTTGATGACTCCTTGCGGGCTCCAAACCCAATTAAATTCAGGAAGATACTTCCCGTTTTTATCTTTCTTTCTCACATATTTATTATTGACCAAGTCAAACTGCCAATTGACTCTGGAAAAGTTCATCCTCCAAAATTGGTTCACGGGAATAGTTCCAGAATCGTTACCCCTATCTAAAGCCTTCCAAGGAAGAGCAATTTCTAGGGTCCAGCCCAGATCGGTATCGGAAGGATCGTTTAGGGTACCCTGATAGGAAACGGCTGATTGAAGTCCTTCTATATTCCAGGCATTGTCAACCTTGACTTTGTTTCGATACGGACGTTTTAAAAAAAGATCCCAAGCGGTATTTAAGGAATTGATTTCCAACTCCATATACTGGTGTGTATCGCCATCCGGATCGATAAACACTTCAAAATCGTTGTTGTAAAAAATCACAGTATCGCGCTGCTTGAGGTTTCCCCAGACATGAGGCTCTTCGATTTTCGCCAGGATAAATAGAAATTCCTGATCCCATAGTATTTTCATTTGGGTTGGGTATAGAGGAGTTTTACGACCTTCAATGTCGATGTAGTCCTCAGAATACTTCGCTTGATCCCAAACCTCGTCTATCTTGCCGTCAATCACAGGAGAATCTTGGGCAAAATTGGCAACATACATTCGGGGGACCTCTAAATCTTTAATTTCCTCCCTCTCAGGAGTAACGCAGGAGACGAGTATCCCCATCAGCAAGCTACTCAAAACAAAACGAGCTTTTGAAATTTTTAAAATTTGCATTAATTAAAAAGTATTTGATCCGCCACTTCCTGACATTTTTGCGCTGTCTTTTTTTCGACCATACTGTAAAAAATCTTTTTACCATTGTTGTCTGTACTGGAATAACGCCGTTGCACTCCTTTCGACGATTGTCCGCTAAGGGAACTAAAAATCACACAAGCTGCCAGATAACTTCCCTGGGGACTAGGGTGTTTTTTGTCGTCTGTGAATCGTTCTACATCGGGATAACGTGCCGCAAAAAGTTCAAAAGCAGCACCTACTCTGAGGAGTTGGTCCTCGACGCTTGCAACTTCTGTTTTCAAATTCTCTTCAATTGGATTTGTGCTATTCGGGTAGTTTTCTTTTCCATTAATCCCTGGGTACATCCAGGTGGAATACAAATACACTTTTGTTTTAGCTGGAAGCAAGGCTTTGAGTTTTTTAAAATAAAAAGCCGTGGTATCGATATGGACCAAAGGATAGGTACTGTGGTCTTGAAAAATAACCCGATCAAAAGTTTCCTTTTCTAAAAGTTGTTTGGTTGTCAACGCTTTGTTTCCCTGCCAATGATCTCTCAACGAAGCGCCACTGGCTGTGGTTTGCTCAACGTCCCATAAGAGCCCTCTTTCTTTAGCCATCTGCTCTACCTGACTTGGCAGATTCCAATAAAAAGTAAAGCTATTACCAACAAACAAAATGCGCTCTTTTTCTTGTGCTTGAAGTCCCATAGTTAGAAGACAAAAAAAGAATAAGACACTTCTCATGGCTGGCTGTGGTATTCTACCGTTCCCTCCCAGTCGGGGTCAGCGGCGCCTGTCCATGTGTTAGCAAGAGAGTCATACGCAATAGCATGCACTCTTCCGAAGCGGGCTTTTTGATCGATCATCTTGATCGGATAGGTGTTGGGATCTAGTTCAGCATTTAAGGCTTTGACCTCTTCGTGATCTTCTATCCAAAGCGTGTCTTGAAAAGGATAAATACGCGGTAAAAGCAAGGCCTTTTCCAAAGGATGTTCTTGTGCCAAATAGCGGTGTGCAACCTGGGTCACTGCAGTTACAATCCGACTACCACCGGCCGCTCCTAATGCCAAAAGTAATTTCCCGTCTTTCATAAACAGCGTAGGCGTTATGTGTGAATTGGATCGATCGCCAGGTTTGTATTCTCCTAAATAGCCCCCAAGACTCACAGCGTATAGGAATCCTAGGTCTTTAGTAGCCACTTTTGATCCCATGTTGGGCCCTATCGTTTGAGTTAAACTAACGGCATTGCCTTGATCATCCGCTGCAGTCAGATGGGTGGTGTGCCCCATTGCTGCCGTCCAAGACTCTGGCAGTGTATGTAATGCTTCAGCAACAAGTTCCAATTGCTCTGTTTCGATTTGATCTGCCCAAGTTTTGGCGTGTTGTAGATCTAAAATTTTAGTCAGAGTATCACGATTTTTTTGGTGTTTTCTGAAGGTATAGGCCAATGCGGTAGCACGATCAAATTGCTTCGCCCAAGCTTCTTCCGTTTCAGGTTGGGGCAACTGATCCAGTATCTGGAGAATTTGAATAGTAATGGCTCCGTAGGAAGGCAAATTCAACGCATATATATCTGTTCCCTGGAAACTCCCTTCCAACACCTCTGCATGCAAAGCTTTGTAATTTTTTAAATCTTCTAGGGTCAATATCCCCCCATTGGCTTGGATATCCTCTACCATCTTTTGTGCGACTTCTCCTTCGTAAAAACCAGCTTTTCCTTTGGCTGCAATTTCTCTTAAAGTGTTTGCCAAGGTTTTTTGAACGACGAGCTCACCGGCTTGAAACGCCTGCCCATCTGCATTGAGAAAATGAGTTTTGGTACCTTCAAATTGTTCAAAAACAGCTTTTGCACTTTGTTGTCTTTTTGCTTCCATAGGCAAAATTCGGAATCCTTCTTCGGCATAGCGAATGGCAGGGGCCATAACCGTTTGTAAAGGCAAGCTCCCATGGTGTTCGTGAAGTTGTAACAATCCTGCTACAACGCCTGGGATTCCTATCGTTTCATAACCATAGGCATACTTTTCTTCCCGAGGCTTGTAGTTCATCGGTACTTGAGTAGAGGCATCCACACCCCCTACTTTCCCCGATGCTTCGTGATAAAGCGCTTGCAAACGCCCGCCAATACCACTCATGCTGGGTTCCACTACAGCTAAGGCAAATCCCGCTGCCACAGCAGCATCAAAGGCATTTCCTTGTTGTTCAAACATTTGCTTACCTGCTAGAGAGGCTAACGGATGGGCCGCAGCAATAGCATTATTGGAGACTGCTTTGGAGTTGGTTTTGGAACAAGCCAAGAAGAACACTAGACTTACCAAACTTATCTTAAAAAGAAATTTTATTTTCATCAAGTATATAAAAAAAAGGTTTGTAACAAGTTACAAACCTTTTTTAAAAAGTTGTAGAAAAAATCTACTGGTTTACCGCTGTTTTGGTAAAAATTCCAGGATCTTCTGCAGGTGCATTTTCATTGGAATTCAATTCATTGGTCGCGTACGGCATACGCTCCGGATAGGGAGGATTAGGTCCATTTACCAAAACAAAAGGCACCGCATAATCGCTATCAGATTTTCTCAATCTTCGCGCATCGTTATAAGCCATGTGGGTTCCAAAACCAGAAACGTAACGCTCCTCAATCACCTCTCTTAGAAAGGCTGTTTTGGCACTAACATTGTCAGAATTTTCTATTCCCCCAGCTTCAAAATCTGCAGCTGCATAGGCTTCGTATTTGTATGTATTTCCAATATGAGCATCATTTAAATGACCCCCGCTGTTTAGCCACGCGCGAACGTTGTTTAAGTGAGGCAATCCGTCACTTACTGATCCTGCTCTGGCTTTCGCTTCAGCTAGTATCAATTCATTTTCGAAATAAGTGACCATGTTTTGTGGTTCCGTTCCCGCAATCACTCCGTCATTGACACTTCCTCCTGAAGAATCGATTCTGTAATATCCCAAACGTGCTGTCTCATCTGTCTTGGCATTATTTCGGCTAAGGTCTGTACTGCTATCTAACATTTGAACTAAATAGCTGTCTACTCCAGCGTTTGAATTTCCTATATCACCTGCACGAGAACCTTCTAGGATAGTGAAGAATAAGTTCTTATCTCCAGAAGTATTGGCAGAAGCTTTCGGATAAAAACGCATGTCTCCATCAGCAGAACGGATTCCGTTTGCTGCCGCACTAGCTGCAGCTGCATAATCCTTCTGGTGCAAACTAAAACGCGCCTTAAGGGTATAAGCTGCGGTGATCCATTTGTCTTTATCTCCATTGAAATAAATGTCTTCTGACAAACTGGAACTCGAAGCTCCTTGGAGCGTTGATATACCTTGGTCTAGCAAATTAATTGCGGCGCTGTAAACACTGAGCTGACCATCAAAAACTGGGTCTGAAATTTCAGGGTTAGCAGCTTCAGTATAAGGAATGTCACCCCAAATCGAAGCGGCAGTACCAGCGGCATGTGCTTCTACAATTTGAGCAATCCCGACCAACAAGGGGCTGGAGGCATTTGCAGCCACCTTACGCATGTTTGTCATAACTCCTACATACAATGCATTCCATTCGCTATTTGCCTCTGCTGTTGAAAGGTTAAAGCCATAGATATTGGAATACAATGAGGAAAATCCGATGAGTTGTCCAGAATACATCTGACCAATTCTATTTAAGTGTCCCAATTGCAACTGAATGTTTGCCAAAAGGGAGCCTGTAAGGAATAATCTGTCCTCGACATCTGTGGTTAAAATGTCATTGGGATTTGCATTAATATCTTCAACGATACTCTCACAAGATGAGGCAGTTAAGATTCCTACAATTAATATTGATTTAAAAATTAATTTTTTCATCTTTTAATAATTTAAAGTTACACTGAAGAAAGTTGATTTCGTCTGAGGGTTGGTAAAGTAATCCAACCCTTGCGCTTGTCCAACTCCAGTTTGATTCGTTTCAGGATCAATCCCAGGAATATTATTGAAATTCAACAAATTTCTACCCGACACAGAAACTACAATATTATTAAGTCCTGTAGTTGATCTTAAGTTCGGACTGTCAAATACATAACTCAAAGTTACTTCTCTAAGTTTTGTAAAAGTTGCGTCATAGGTTGAAAAGTTGTAGGCTTGGTTGTCACCAAATCCTCCTCCAATTCCTGTGCGGTACCAGGTTTCATCTAAAAAAACAGGTCCTCCGCCAAAATCGTCAATGTTTCCTCGAACTGCACTTCCTGCTGGAATCACATCTCCTGCATAGTTTACCAAATCTTGGGTAAGCGTTTCTCTATTTGCTGTCATTTCAGTAGTTCCAAAACGATTCAATACATGGAGAGTTCTAGGAGAAAATACCCCACCTTGAGAATGCTCTACCAAAGCGTTTAATCGGAATTTTTTATAATTCAAATTGAATGCAATTCCCGCTCTCCAGTCTGGGTTAGGATCCCCTAAAATAATTTCACTTGAAGTAATTTGAGGGAAACCATTTTCATCCAAATTAAAGCTTCCGTCGGGATTGGTTTTAGACCCCGTTCCAAACAAGACTCCTAGAGGTTGTCCTACAATGGCTCGGGAACTTACAGAAGCTCCTGGCGACAAGTTGATTGTTTCTGTACCAAAAAGATCAGTTACTTCATTTTCGTTTGTAGACCAGTTAATGGAAGTGTCGAAGCTAAAGTCTTCTCTCTCTACCACATTCCATCCAAAATCAAACTCGATTCCTTTGTTCACCATCTCTCCAAAGTTACCATACTGAGTGGCATATCCCGAAGAGGGAGATAAGGTGACATCAAGGAGAATACCTTCAATTTTATTGTCGTAATAAGTGAAAGAAAAGGACAGGTCATCATTTAAGAATCTGAAGTCCGCTCCGATTTCCCATTCTGTTTTGATTTCAGGTTCCAAATTCGGATTTCCAAGGTTGTTGTCCAAACGGAAACCTCCTCCAAATAAATCTACACTCAAAGGATCGCTGTATGTAGAATAACTAAAGCTTCCCTCTGCCAAGGTTTCAAAACGGTGTGCAGAAGGTTGAACCCCCACTTTACCCCATGAGGCTCTTAACTTTCCAAAAGAAAGGGCATCTGATTTTAGTAAACTTTTAGTAAAGGTCCATGCCAAATCTGTCGCAGGGTAAAAGAACGATCCATTTACCGTAGAAGAGGCTTCTAAAGCTCCTGAAACATTGATAAACAATTCATCAAACAAATCAAAGTTTAAAATCCCATAGCCCCGATTGGAACGTCTCAAGGTTTTAAAGTTTTCGAACGAGGAAGCTTCCGCTGCCGTATTTAACGAGGTCGTTTGTTTAGTAGAGTTTACTAAAAATCCAGTAATATTCCCAGAAGTTCTGTTGTATTTACGATCGTTCAAACTCCATCCTGCGGTAGTGGTCAAGTTGATTTGAGAACTCAACTCAAAACTTGCTTTTGCAATCGCATCGAAGCTCAAGTTTCGGGTTCCGATAACATCTTCTTGAAGTACACCTACACTTCTACTGCCTGCAGATCCAATGGGAAAAAAGTAGGTTCTACGATCGTCCCCAATGTCCGTATTGGCACGTGTTATAACTTGTAGCCAGTTGGTGGGTTTGATTGTTAATTGTGGTGTAGCTGTAAGACGGTTTACTTTGGTATCTGAAACTTGTTCAAAAACGGTCCAAAGTGGGTTGTTGTACGATGGATTCACAGCTTGTCCTAACGGTCTTCGGTAAGAGCGGTGTCTGTTAATAAAAGCTTCTCCGCTGCTCGAGTAATACGTTCCTATGTAATCCCTTTGATCAAAGTCTGGGGGAGTTCTTAAGAAACCTAACATGACCCCAGCTGTATTGGAGTTTTGCTGGATTCTATTGGAATCTGTAAAGGTGTAAGCGACTTTACTAGAAAAAGTCAAGTAGTCGTTTAATTTTGATTCGTAATTGAGACGCAAGTTAGTTCGGTCATAGGTCGCTTCTCTGATGATTCCGTCTTGAGTCAGATACCCTAAACTAAAGAAGTAGGTGCTGTTTTCTCCTCCTCCAGAAATGGTGAGGTCATTTTGCCAAATTACACCCGTTTGAAAAAGAGAATTAAAATTTTCCTCAAGGAATGTTTCTTTAGAGTTTTTTTGAGTAATTGGATAATATAAAGTTCCATTTGCTGCTTCAAAGTAAGCTCCAGAGGCATCTACAGTATCCTGTCCTCCAGAACGCTCTGGAATATAATCTCCCCAAGATTCAGCTCGATTACTTCCAAAAACACCGTTACGTCCTTGCCCCCAGGTGTTTTGCATGGGGATGCGTTCCGAGATTTCGTCTAGAGAATAACTCGACTTAAACGAAATTTTAGCCTCACCGCGTTGTCCTTTTTTGGTGGTAATTACAATCACCCCGTTGGCCGCTCTACTTCCCCAAAGGGCAGCAGCAGAAGCTCCTTTTAAAACTTGCAACGATTCGATGTCGCTCGGGTTAATATCGTTTAAACGTGATCCTTGACTTACACCACCAGTTCTACCCCCTGTGATACTGTTTCCTCCAGCATAACTGGTTGTGTTATCCAGTGGAACTCCATCAACAATGATTAAGGGCTGACTGCTCCCGTCAATGGTATTGGCACCTCGAATTCGAATGGTACTCCCTGCACCGGGATCCCCGTTGGATCTAGAAATTCTCACCCCAGAGGCTTTCCCACTCAGTGCATTAGCAATAGTGGGTTCTCCAGATCGAAGCACCGATTGTGTATTTACTACAGAGGAAGTTGACCCTTGTTGATCTTTTATAACAGTAAATCCTAAAGAGGTAACAATTACCTCTTCCAATTCATTACTAGGCTGTAACGAGACATTGATTGTGTCTTGATCTGCTACAGTCACATTTAGTGTCGTGTAACCGATATAGCTGATCTGAAGTACCTGACCTGCTTCGGCTTGAATTTGAAAGTTTCCGTCAAAATCTGTAGAAACTCCTGTACTGGTTCCTTCAATTACCACATTGGCGCCTGGAAGGGGCACACCACTTTCGTCTGTAACATTTCCTGTAATGCTCTGGGCGTTTGAGACCACAGCAAAAAGTATAAGGCATAAACTAATAATGGTACGTGTTTTACATCTTATCTTGTTCATATAATTTGTTTGTTATTATTTTAAAAAATCAAATTTAAATTAAAAATTTGTTAACACTCAGGTTTTTCTTCGGTTTTTAATACTACTATTTTTCTTAATTTTATTTTCAAATTATTTTAATTAAGATGAAAACTGTTCTTCCTTTCCTTGCAGCACTTTTACTCCTAAGTTGCGCACCACCAAGTGAAACTAAAAAAGCTTTAGACAAAGATTCAAATTACAATCCGGAAGCCCAATTGGGACGGCTAGGGATTGAACTTCCTGAAGTCACAGCGCCTGTAGCCAATTATGTAAAAGCCGTACAGACAGGAAACCTCTTGTTTCTTTCGGGAAGTGGGCCCAAAAAACCAGACGGGGAATACATCGTTGGAAAGGTGGGAAAAGACCTGACAATAGAAGAGGGCTACGAAGCTGCTCGAATTACGGGGATCAACCATATCGCTACCTTAAAATACGAGTTGGGTGACTTGAGCAAGGTAAAACGCATTGTGAAAGTTTTGGGAATGGTGAATTCCACTCCTGATTTTACAGACCAACCCAAAGTCATCAATGGGTTTTCAGACTTGATGGTGGAGGTTTTTGGGGATAAAGGCAAGCACGCACGTTCTGCCGTAGGAATGGCTTCACTACCCACGGGGATCGCCGTAGAAATAGAATTGATTGTAGAAATAGAAACTCCTTAGGTTTTTTCCTATTAAAACTTTTCATTTTTATTGGACCTCCATTCGTTCTATCCCTCGGCATTAAAAAGGTGCTACCTTGAAAGTTTTACTTACAATGCCCCAAAACAAAACACTGGGCAACTCTTTCTTTGAGACTCGGGTAAGGAAGTGTTAAAAAGCTTTCGATTTCCATAGTTTTGGAAAAAAGAAAACATCTTTACATCACAAAGGCTAGTTGTCAAATTTGATCTAAATTTAATTCTATGAAAAACAGTGCTGTGCTTACACTCTTTATTCTTTGTTTTTTAATGAGTGCAGAATCAAAAGCCCAACAAGTTACTACAACATCAAAATACACCTACAAAAGGGGAGATTTCAATGGAATTGGAAAGTGGTACATGGGCAGGGAAATTGCCTACGTAATGGGATTTCAAGGGATTGATTGGCTAGAAAGATCTGAACGAGAAAAAGAGGAAAACGTCTCTACCTTAATTAAGAACATGGAGCTTCAATCCAATGAAATTATTGCAGATATTGGAGCTGGTTCTGGGTATCATGCTTTCAGAATCTCACCACTAGTTGAAAAGGGTTTGGTCTATGCGGTAGATATTCAAGCCGAAATGCTGAGTGCAATTCAAAATACAAAAGAGTCAAAGAATATTACAAATGTGGAAACAATTCTCGGAAGTGAAAAAAGTGTCAACTTAACACAGCATTCGATAGACAAAGTTTTAATGGTTGATGTTTATCACGAGTTTAAATTCCCTGTTGAAATGATTGCCTCCATCAAAAATGCAATGAAACCGAACGGTCAATTATTTTTAATTGAATACAGAGCAGAAGATTTAAGTGTTCCAATAAAAAAAATTCATAAGATGTCAGAAAAACAAGCTGTTTTAGAAATGAAAGCAGCTGGTTTCAACCTTAAAAAAAACATTCGCAATCTTCCTTGGCAGCACTGTATGGTCTTTGAGAAAGAGTGAAATGGATACTATTTTTTAATTCTACAGGAACAAAGAGGCATTCTTTGTAAATAGAAGATGAACATCTCTACTCTTCGGGAGAGTCCATCCGGAATTCTAAACCTATAGAAGTTCTTGGAAGAAATCCTTCCCATGGATCTTGTGTTTCTAAGGTCTTAGCGTCTAAATAAGGCAGGTAGGCTGTCTTATTTTTCAGTTTTATCCCTAAAAAAGCCGTAATGAAATGTTGATTAATATTGTTTATCCTGCGTTGGTCCCATACTGAATCGGCGTAACGTAAGTATTCATCGATATGAAGTCCAGGTGCCATAACATCTTCAGTAGGAGGATTTGGGGCTATATTATGTCGTGCATCGATATAAGTCAACAGGTACCGTTCGCAATTGACAGCGCCCTGATAGATTGCTTTCACTCCTTTTTCATAGCCTGAAATATCATCTTTACTTCCAGCTACAAATAAGGTAGGTATTCGAACGCCTTTCAAGCCTTCCGCATCCCAAACCTCATTTCCCATACCCCAAGGCGCCATGGCAACAACAGCCTTAAATCGCTTGTCAAAAGAAGCCAAAAACTCAGGATTTCCCATTTTCCTTTTTTCTAGCGCGTTACTTCCTTTAGAGGCATAGGTAAAAAACTGAACCGCCTTTTCACTATACCCTCCTCCAGCAATGTTGACTGCACCGTATCCCCCCATTGAATATCCAATAAGAGCAGTATTCTCCGTATCAACCAAGTCCTTCAAAAAACTATTAGAATCTGAATTCATTCTGTCAATTTCATTTAAAACAAACAGGTCATCTAAGGATCTATTTAAAAGAGTACTGGTAAAAGCATTGGCATCTTGAAAGGTAGAATCTGTATGATCTATCGATACAACGACATACCCTTTCGAAGCTAAATTCTCAGTTAAATAAGTAAATAATAATCTGGAACCCGTGTAGCCATGGGAGACTATAACCAAAGGGTAGGGCCCTTGAGAGCCATCGGGTTTTGCATCGCGTCTTGCTCTTCCTTTAAATGTAAAAGGAATCAAAGGTCGGTTGGGGTCTGAAAAATTTCCCATCACTTGTTCGTAAATTACTTCTTCTGCTTCATCTGCTTGAAAAGCAGCAGGATACCATATTTCAAGAGTTAACGGACGATCGTAAAGAACCGTTTCGTCTTTGCTGCTGTTTAGAACATCAATTTGCCCTGGATTCTTTACCTGAAGTGTCTTTACCCCTACTTTATGCTTCCCTCTGGCAGCTAGTATTGGGGCATCCGGGAGCGGGTCTCCTATGTAAAACGAATTTGTAAAGGTTTGACTGTAAGAGATTAAAGGAAGTATAAATAGGCAGAATAATGATTTTTTCATTTGTTTGATTTTTGTTAAATATATTGAATTTAAAGAATAGAAGAAACTTATTCTGCGACCTACACCTTCGACAAGGTGAATTAAATTTGCTGAATAGAATCCATTTAAAGCTCCCTTTACTAGGGAGCTTTTTTTCTTTCATAAAGAAAACCTCAGCTTTAAAAACAACTTCAGTTACATCTTAGTAGTTCCCTATGCGTTACCTAAAAAGAAAAAGGCTCAGAGTGAAAATCTCTGAGCCTTTGTCGTACCTCGGGTGGAAATCGCATCCTATAAATCTATAATCTCAACAAAATATAGACATTACAGCAATAAAGTCATTATATATAGGGTTTATGAGAGTATTACGAACAGACATCCAGAGACAAAGAGGGACGCATAAAGTCAAAAACAGACAGCATTTAGGAGGGAAATAGGAGGGAATAGATTACATTAGCAGAATGAAACTAATATTCAAGCAAGACATAAGAAAGGCAACCGACCTCTCAAAGCCCCAGAGCATTATAGCATACTACAACGGGAAAAAGAATGGTAAGCCAACCAAAATACAAACACCAACGGGATATAAAGTGTTGCCGAAGCATTATAGCGAAGGTAGAGTAATCAATACATACGAAAAGCACGACATCAACGCCTCACTCAAAAAGATGGAATCAATATTCCACGAAGAGGTCAAAAAAGGAAAAGATCAAGGGTTAGAACCTGATAAATCAACACTGATTAGAACCATAAGAAAGGCAAAAGGATTAGACCCCAAAATACCAGAGATCGTCTATTTAGCAGACTACATAAAAACATTTATAGATAAGATGGATATTATAATGAACTCACAGGG
>Ga0209630_10002202_pt1 | contig 19214 bp, 11 predicted proteins | sample COG_01_FD_184745 | JGI IMG/M metagenome (GOLD analysis project Ga0209630, IMG submission 184745) | Pelagic Microbial community sample from North Sea - COGITO 998_met_01 (SPAdes) (version 2) | ecosystem: Environmental > Aquatic > Marine > Neritic zone/Coastal water | place: Helgoland, sampling... | reverse complement strand
TATCAGGTATTTGTAATATTATAATATATTATTAAATATGATCGATCGATCTTTATTTATTAATTTTTTTAGATCGATTATTATTCGAGGGTATTTAATATTTGATATATATATATATATATATATGAAGGATTCGAAGGTATTTATTATAAAAGTTTCGTAAGTTTCGAAACTTATTAAGATCTTACCATCGTATTAATTATCATTCATTCAAAATTAATAATAATATATACCTTCTTCATTCATCTTATTATTTAAATAAAGAAGTTGCTTGATCGGTCGATGAAATCTTACTATTATCATATTATTATTAGGCGATAGCCAGGGATGCCGAGCCCGCATGACATTTCATGATATCACACGGTTTTTTTAGATATTTGATCGAAAAGCACCGTCAATTCCTCGATCCCTTCAAGAAGTCAAAAGAACAAAAACCCCTAAGATAAGGGCAACACCTTTCCTTCAAGTAGCCAGATCGTAGCGAACAAAAACAACGAAACATCGCTCAACGAGACATGCACGCAATTACCCGCATCACGCCGCCTCCAAAAGGAGCATTTCTGTCGTCTGCTTTCGCTTCGGGGGCACGAAAGCCTTTCGAGTATGCTCCAAGCAGCCAAGTTTCTCGATCGCAGAGGCTGCTTGCCTCGATTCCGCGAGGCCACGACAGAATCCATGTTTTACGCCGGAATCTGTACCCATCGCAGGCCACGGCCGGTGGGCCTGTTATTCCGCGTCAAGAGGCCGGTGATCCATTTGGTTTGCTACTCCGACAACGCATCGTTTTCCTCGGCAACCAAGTGGACGATTTTACGGCTGACGCTGTGATCAGTCAGCTCCTCCTTCTAGATGCACAGGATCCGAAGAAGGCAAGGATTCACGTTGTTTCTCGTAAATCTTTCACACTTCCCCGTGATTTTACTCACCTTCTTGCGTTTCGTAGGATATCAAGCTTTTTATTAACTCTCCTGGAGGCTCTGTCACAGCTGGCATGGGCATTTATGATGCCATGCAGATGTGTCGAGCAGATGTTAGCACTGTCTGCATGGGCCTCGCAGCTTCAATGGGGGCGTTTCTCCTCACTGCAGGTGCCAATGGGAAACGTCTCTCCATGCCAAATGCGAGAATCATGATTCATCAGCCTCTCGGCGGAGCCTCTGGTCAAGCTGTTGATATCGAAATTCAAGCCAAGGAAATCATGTATCACAAGGCTAATTTGAACCGGCTCATGGCTTTTCATACGGGTCAAGACGTGAAACAGGTTGATGAAGATACCGATAGAGACAGATACATGTCCCCGTTGGAGGCTAAGAACTACGGAATCATCGACGAGATAATCGGCGGAGACAGTGCTGGCCTTGAGATTGTAGGTGAGCCCAAGGAATACCTCAAGACGAAGGCATCATACATTTCTTGGGGAGACGAGCTTGACGGGCTGAACTAATAGGATGACAATTATATTCTTTCAACACGTAGATTTGGATGGCTCTCAGAGCAAACTTAAAAGTTTGAAAATACAAACTATTGATATCAGTTTTTTCCCTGTATCTTCTAAAGCCGCCGCAGGCTCTTCTTCTTGTCAACTTTTGCGATCGTCGCAACGCCATATTCAGTATATAAAGGCGGGGGGGTCGAGTTGAAACTAGTTTTGTTGACTACGCCGTTCAGCGAGAGAGCATGTATGTTTGTCAGCATTTGGGCACGTTTGAAGTATTCGTCGTAGTTTTCAAGCATAAGCTTGGCAGCGTCTTCATTCAGAGCGGACTCTGGAAAAGGTTCGATTAGGAGGCAGCGTATCACCATCAAAACATGTCGCAGATCATGGCCTGGTTTCCAGTCTTTTTTCAACGTATTTACGCAAATCTCGCCACTTGGTTGGCGCACATTTGGGTGGAAAATTTTTGTAACAAAAAATCCTGAAGATAAAAAGTTTTAACAGTGAAGACAGCATCCGTGACAAACACTTTTTACATTCTCACCTCTCGGTGGACAGCGAGGATAGTCTGTGGGGAGTATCAGCTTCATCTTGAAAGTTCCGTTGTGGAACGGGGTACCATCTGCCGGTGAACTTAGTTGAAAGCAAAGCGGCAAGACGCAGTTCAAACGCACCCGGGCCTTGTATATCAGCGAAAACTTCCGCAATATTGTCCTCACTGATGTAGACCTACGATAGGGTTGGCAAGTTAGCCTGCTTACGTATCAGAACAGTGCCAGGCTCACGTTTATTCCCTCCGCCGGCACGACCTGGAGGTCTTTAAGTTGCTTCAGAACTGTGGCGATGGACTCAGAGGAAAGGTTTTCAGGACTGCTTTCCTGTCGAAAAAGGATATCTCGTGCTCTTGATATTCAGTTGATCATCGAAGATTAAAACACCTGGGCGTACCATTCCGCACAAGGCCCGCAGGCTTACCCTGGTCCGGCTAGGTTTCCTGGGTGCGCTACTTACAAATGAATGATTTATGTCCTCTCAAACGCGAGTGCACATAAATATTACCTTCGTACCAGGTACGAAGGTACTGTATTTTCCAAGCAAGTGTTTTTCAGTAAGCAAGAGTTATTATGATATTAGAAATAGTTTACTCGTGCGTGGTTCACATTATTACTCCTATTAAGATCCGTGGTATGTAGGTGCCTCCCTGGTGACAAAAAAATGATAAAATCGGGGTTCGCGGGAGGATTGTTTGGGACAAGTCTTAGATAGGCACGCTAGCACTGTGTACATTTCAAGCCGCGCGTCGTGGGCGTCGCGGCGAAGGAGAATCCGTATCGGGCGTCTCGCGGCTTCGAGTTCTCGACGCGGTTCTCGCGGGGGTCGGCCGCTTCGGGTTCAAGACGGAGTATTTTGTCGATTGAGCTTCGGTTTTGATCGATAGAGCTTCGGTGAAAGAAGGGCTATAGTTAAAGGTTTGAAGCCGAATTTTCATCGACACATCGGTCAACTTCGACGTGTACCACCGCCTCTTCAGAAGACGCGTTAGTGTCGTTTCTTACTTCAGAAGTGGCGTACATGCGTAAATGACGACTACGTGCACGTCAAGCGCAACGATACGGACGTCCCGCTGAACAGTTGCCGTCCAAAGTTGATCGATGGAGCTTCGGTTTTGATCGATGAAGCTGTGGTGAAAGAAAGGCGATATTTTAGGTTTGAAGCCGAACTTTCACCGATACATCGGTCAACTTCGACCGTCCACTACCGCGTCTTCAAAAGACTGCTTGCCGGCGCCTTCTTGTTCAAGGGTGGCGTACATGTCCGGACGACGACTACGTGCACGCTTAGCGCAATGTTAAGGCCGTCCCGCTGAACAGCCGGCGTCCGAAGAACGAAAAGGCGTCGCACATAGTTGTTAGTCAGAGATAAAGTAACACTCACCAACCGCACGGTGATCTAGCTAGTATGCGACCTTTGAAAATGATCGAGCTCTCGACGAATCAGAAGGCGTATAAAGCGTGACATTTTCAAATGATGACCGGCGGGTCGAATGTGTTGCTAAAGTGACTTCGTCAGTGAACTGACTTGCATTGTCCCAAATATTTCAAGTGTGAACTCCAAAAAAAATTTCGAATAAATTTCAAAATTTCCCGGACGCGACGAACAAAGATCGCAAACCAGACGAAACAAACTTTCCTAGTCTCATGAGCGGGCCTTCGATCGATTCGTCGCGCTGCGCATCACGCATTCAGCTGTTGCTCGCAAGCTGGAACAGCAATACAACTTTATGGGGCGATATTACCGGAATGCTGGTGGGTACGGGTGTGAATAAAGAAGACGATCTGCGCTATCTGAAGAGTGTCGCGCTGGAAGTTTGGCTTTTCGGTTACGAGCTACCGGATACACTAATGTTATTCACCAAATCAGAGTTGCACATCATTGCCAGTGGTCGAAAAGGTATGTCAACTTGTCGCAATGCGCTCTAACTGTAGTGTTCTGGTCATTAAAAGCGTTTCCTCCCTGACCTTTCCCGCATCAAAGTTTTCGCCCGACTCTCACTGATGCACTCCGAACCAATGATAACAACAGCCAAGCTTGTCGAAGCAATCATCGACAGTGTAAATGCCGAGACTGGTATGCGAATAATAGTTCATCAAAAACCTAAGGGGGAAGACGGCAAGGCCCAAGTGGCCGAGCTTCTAGCGATCGTCAAGCAGCAGTCATTCAAAGTGGGAATGATTGGAAAGGAAACTGAAGAGGGTAACCTCATGGCACACGCAACAAGAATGCTGAAAGCGGATGGCCTGACTACTGTAGATGTTAGCTCTGGCATTGCCAATGCCATGTGTGTAAAGGACGATGCCGAGCAACGTGTTATGAACAAGGCAGCGGAACTGACCTCGAAGGCTATGTCTTGGCTGGTGGAATATGTTGAGGAAATAGTCAACGACAACCAGAGAGTCAGCCATGCAAAGTTGAGCGAGCAATGTGAAGATAAAATATTAGAGCCTGAAAAGCTTGGAATCCGGGATATGGATGCAGATGATGTCGATATATGTTATCCGCCGATCATACAGTCAGGTGGTGAGTACGAGCTCAAGATGTCAGCACAAAGCTCTGAAAAGAAATTGCACTATAGCGTCGTGCATCTTTCTGTCGGTGCAAGACACATGCAATACTGTGCTAACGTTGGGCGAACCATGATGATAGATCCATCGAAGCAAATGGAAGCGGTTTACGCAGCTGCAGTCGCAGCACAAGAAGCGGCAATTTCTGCGCTTGTTGATGGTGCAGACTTGGCAGCTCCTTATGACGCAGCAAGAGCTGTGTTTTTGGGGCTAAATCCCGCTGGCAAAGGAGAAGAACTCGCATCTAAATTGGGAAGATCCGTCGGCAGCGTCATTGGACTAGAGCTAAGGGAAGTTAGTATTACTCTAGGCCCGAAATTTAGAGGATCGGTCCAAAAAGTCGTTGCCGGTCAGTCCTTTAACGTACAGATTGCCTTGGCGGATTTGACAAATGAAGAAGCCAAGGTGGGTTCCAAAGCACACACATGGGCGATAATGATCGCAGACACTGTGTTGATCTCGCCAGCTGGTGCGCCCCCCGAAATTCTTACGAAAGCCGTGAAAAAGAAGGTCAAGGATGTTGCATACCAAATAAATGAAGATGACGACGCAAACAATGTAGAGAGGCAAACCAACGAAACAAAGGCAGCGACAGTGTCGGAGGGTGGCGTCGTGCTTGGTGCGAAAACGCGTCATGACCCTAGTGGACTCAGCAACGAGGAGGCGCGTCGGCGCCAGCAGGCGACACTGGCGGATAGGAAAAATCGTGAGACCCACGCGCGTCTTGTTGGCGCACAGCAGGCAGTCATTGATGGTGGAAAAGGCGGCTCAACGGCAGAGTTTGTTTCGTACAAGAACGTAACTGAGATTCCAGCTTCGAGGTTGGATAATCACGTCATTGCAGTTGATCGCGATGCCGAATCGATACTGCTCCCTGTCCATGGTAATCTTGTACCCTATCACATCATGGCCATAAAAAGCGTAAGTGTGACACAGGACTCTGGAGCGAGCTTCATACGCATCAATTTTAACTCCCCAACTGCCCCTGGGGCTACAGCAGCAAACGCTACATATCCAGCCAACATCAAATTTCCAGATATGTGCTTCTTGCGCGAAATTTCGTTTAGAAGTTCCGATGGCAAGCATGCCAACTACATCGTACAGGAAATGAGGGCACTCAAACGAATGGTCACGCAAAGAGAAACAGAAATGGCGGAGCGCGCCACACTCGTTCGCCAAGAACGTCTTATGCTATCTCAAGGACGAGTGCATCGCCTTGTTGGTCTTTGGATGCTTCCAACCTTCAGCGGTCGCGGTGGCCGAAAGGCTGGAACACTTGAAGCTCACACGAACGGATTGCGATATGTTGGGGCCAAAGCCGACGAACAGGTAGACGTCATTTACACCAACATTAAATTTGCTTTCTTTCAGCCTGCCAAGAAAGAAATAAAAACATTGATACACTTCCATTTACATAATCCGATCATGGTCGGAAAGAAGAAGACAAAAGATGTTCAATTTTATATGGAAGTTATGGAAGCAGTGCAGAGCCTTGATGGTGGACGGAGGAATATGTACGATCCAGATGAAATTGAGGAGGAGCAACGTGACCGGGACAGGGAAAAACGTATTCACAAGGAAATTTCCGGGTTTTGCCGCAAAGTTCAAGACATCTGGGAGAAAGATTTTCCTCAACTCAATATCGAATTTGACTCTCCTTATCATGACCTTGCCTTTGACGGCGTTCCTTTCAAGTCCACTGTCCGTATTCTGCCTACAGCGACGTGTCTTGTAGAGCTCACTGAGTTTCCCCCGCTCGTTGTTTCAGCTGAGGATATGGAGGTAATCAACCTAGAACGAGTTGGCTTTCACCTCAAAAACTTCGACATGGCTATTGTCTTCAAGGACTTTACGAAAGATGTGCACCGGATTGATCAGATCCCAATTCAGAATTTGGACAACATCAAGCAATGGCTCGCCACTCTAGACATCAAATACTATGAGGGCAAAGCAAACTTGAACTGGAAGCCTCTTCTCAGGCAGATAAAAGAGGACCCAGACGAGTGGCTCGAGTCTGGTGGATGGGAGTTCTTAAATAACGAAATCGACGATGACGAAGAGATCGAGGGAGAAGGTGCAGAGAGCGAATCTGATTTTGAGCCATCCGAGTCCGAGGAAGAATCAGATTTTGACGAAAGTGGCAGTGAATCACTGGTCGAATCAGAAGATGACGACGCGGGTGATACTGATAATGACGATGAAGGCATGGAATGGGACGAGTTGGAGGAGGAGGCTCAGGCTGCTGATGAAGATGCTTCAGATAGCGAAGATATGAAAAGGAAACGTTGGAGTGGCAGCAAGAAGCGTATTTAAAAACCGGCCACTGTGACGGGAGTGATTCTTACATCATCAACCCGTTGCTGTGTAATTTTATATGACTTGTTGACGCTTGTTCATTATTGCTTGATTGTGACTGGGTCTTTTATTTATTTATAAAAATAAACATATATATTCGGCTACAAGTATTATGCCGTTCTTACTTGCAGGAAACACTTGCAAAAATGTCACACTAACCACAACATCACAGTTTTCTTTTCGTATTAGCCGTTAACCGCGTCCGTGCACATCGCCGGACGCGCGTGCGCCCGGCCCGGTCTCGTCCCGCGCGTCGCGCAGCGACACGAAAAGACCGACACGACACGACGCGGCTATGCCGACCACCTAGGAACGGACGCACCACGCAAACCACGCCGCACGCCAAACACCACACACCCGCAATTCTATCATGATTTAATAACCATGCGGGGGCTATGCCGACACACCTGGGAACGAACCCACACAATCACGTTAAACACTACTACTACTCCTGTTCCACCCTGGAAAATTTTATTATTACTGGAATACTTGATTGTATTATTATTAAATATTCATAATATATATATATCATATAATAACAGTAAACAGAAAGAAGTGTTTCTTACAGTATTATATATCTGCCTGAATGAAACAATATTGACATGCAAGTTTCGAAGGTACTGAATTAGTTAGCATCGAATCTTGGACCGGCAAACTTCTGTCCGTTTCCGGTCTTCCATCCGCCTTTCCCTGGCTCTTTCCTAGGATGCACTGGTTACCTTCGTCAGTGTTTTACAATTGAGGTGGAGCTCATCACCTTATATCCCATCAAACACCGTCGCCCAGGACTGGATCGACACCGCAATGGATATTGAAGAACTTTTCGGCCACGTTGTCGCCGGCGCTCTTGCGGGGGCCACGGTCGAACTTGTCCTGTATCCGATTGACACCATCAAGACGAGACTGCAGGCTGTTCGTGATAGTGGCAAAGTTCATTTCAGGCACTTGTACAAGGGCGTTGGTGGAAATATTGTTGGCGTCATTCCGGCTTGCGCCATGTTTTTCGCAGTATATGAACCATCGAAACGCTTGCTCCTTCCATCGAACAAAGAAGGCCCAGTCCTCGCACCACATCTTTTGGCCGCCACAGCTGCCGGACTTGCGTCGTCGGTTATACGAGTTCCCACAGAGGTTATCAAATCTCGCATGCAAACTGGTCAGTTCGCAGGTGCGCGACAGGCAGTCTGGCATGTACTTCGATACGAGGGTGTTAGAAATGGGCTTTTTGCCGGCTTCGGTTCTTTTCTTCTGCGCGATTTACCTTTCGACGCGATCGAGTTCACTGCATACGAGTACCTGAAGATATCATTGGCCTCGTTGCGCAACCGAGATGAACTGGAGACAGATGAAACCGCTTTTGTCGGGGCCTTTGCTGGCATGTTCACGGGAGCTGTCACGACTCCTTTGGACGTAATAAAGACAAGGCTGATGACCCAAGGAGGCGGATCTAAATTGGGCGAGGCAAAATACCCCAAGAGCATTCGTTATCGCGGTATTTGGGATTGCTTTTCACGAATAGTCCGCGATGAGGGCTGGTCTGCGCTATTTAAGGGATTGGGCCCGCGAGTGACAATGATTGGCATGGGTGGAGGAATATTTTTTTGGGCACTGGAGACTGCAAGGGGTTTCTTTGTGAAGCAAGGATAGATGCCTGATACTTGCAAACTTTATTTCCGCTTAGTACAACGTCAGCCTGCTTACGTCGCGCAAAACGGCGAAAGTCTTTGCTTCTGCGGTTCGCCTCCAATGAATAATTAACTTTTTACTTGATCACTTGAAATTTTCTCCTCGCTGATTTTATGGACACAATCCACAAGGTAGGCCACTTTCGTCGGATCTTCCGTGCCATTAAGCCCAGAACCAAGGTTGGCAATGTATTTCTGTGTGCCGAATGAAGCAAGCATTTGACGAACGGCATTGTTGATTTCTGCTTCACCGACACTGTTATCCGCCCGAAGCAAAGCCGGATCAAAGTTACCTTGGAGCTGTTTTGGGTCAGAACCTACAGCATTATCTGCCAGGATATTCCATGCCTCGCGCCCGTCACCGGCGGTATCGACTGTCATTACATCATAGCCGACACCTTGAAGCATTGGCAGGGCGTAGGGGGCATCGCGGGCAAAAACCATGATAGGCACAGTTGGGTGTCTAGCTTTTAATTCAGATGAGATGCGCTCCAAGCATGGTAATGCGTACTTGACGAAATTTTCTTCGTCAATGTGTTCGCACATTGCTTCGAAGACCTGTACAATATGCACCCCCGCTTTGATTTGGGCATCAAGATAATCAACTACCACCGAAGTGAGTCGTTCGAGAAGTTCCTTGGACTCGCAAGGGTAGTCACTCAACCACTGCAACCCCAAGTGAGTGTTTTTCCTGGAGCTGCCGCCAACCATGTAATACATGAGCGTCCATGGGGCAGCAGAAAAGCCAATCAGAGGTACACCTAGGTTCTCGGATTCGATCTGTCTATTGATTTCTTTTACGGCTTCAATGACATGACCCAGACTTTTATCAACGTCTACAAACTGTGGAAGGCGTGATAACTCTGCTGGGGTCCTCAAAGGGTTTGGCACTAAGATACCTTTTCCTCCTGGCATCTCTATTTCGATGTTCATAGCTTCGGCGATGACTAGGATATCAGAAAAAAGTATCGCAGCGTCAACATTGTATCGACGGACGGGTTGAAGGGTCACTTCCGCCACATCTTTCGGGTCTTTGAGAAGCTCGAGAAAGTTTTTCCCCGTCTTCTTCTTGTATTCTATGTATTCTGGGAGGTGGCGGCCAGCTTGTCTGAATAGCCACACGGGCGTGCGATCCACATGTTCTCCCTTAGCTGCGCGGATCATGAGATCATTCGCAGGTTCTGCGTTGTATATCCTAACGCCGGCATCCGCAGAACTTGGGAGACCAGCGCCAGCACGAACGGTTCTGTGGTATGGTAAATGAACAGATAAGGAAAGTTCTTCAAAAGGAGGCTCGTGTCTTTTCCCTACCGAAGAGTAGAAGGCTGGAAAATGGTTCGTTTCACGCGCGTAAGTGGGCGCAATTCTTGCACGGCATAGGTCTTGCCCGGCGTACTTGTGAGCGACATGGTTTGTGTGGTTCTCTACGATGTGGTCTCGGAAACTCGACGTAATCCAGACAACTTCCTGGAAAAAAATCCTGCGAAAATCGATTAAACGATACGATCCATTTATTTGGCATGTGACGCCAAGAGAGGGAAGACTTTTTTTTAAATAATATCTTCGAAACTTCGTTCGGAACCGTTATATATCGAAGAAGGTACACTTAATTATTAATGTGATAATGGTCTGACATGTATCTCTGGACGCGCAACACCCGAAAAGTTAAATTTCAGGTTTATATATTAAATCATCAGGGTGTGACACTTTTTTATGCATAACGATTTTATATAATAACGTACAGACTTTATCATTACGATCCACACAATCACTCCAGTGGGCAAACAGTATAAAGATTCCGCTTATGTTCACGTAAGCGACTTTATTTATGATAATATCCTTAACTATATATAATATATAATCAAGTTACGTTACGTTAAAAGTGTCACACCTATTACCTGATGAAATTCAGAATATTATCCATAAATTTCGTCAATGTAGCACTATTTGAACGAATGACCTCGATCGGTTTTCGATTGGGTACCAGCAGGCAGCATTATTATTGGTAACACAATCTTACGAAGGTGAATTAATAATATTAAAAAAACACCATACATAATGTATGTGTTATTATATATGACGTAGATATTTAGTAAATACCTACGTATTATTCGGCATAGCCGATCTTACGGGGATTTCACGAAACAAATTTCCACCTCACCTGGTATCGTTAATCAAGGTCGAAGGTTTAATTTCTCCATACATTGTAACACATTTTGACATCGTTCACTCAGAATCGTTGGTTTAGCGTTACATACAGTTGGTTCCTTCATAGGACGGAATAAACCAATTTTCTTGAGTCACGCATGAAAAATTTGTCCGCTGGTGTTTGCCATATATACGTGAGGGCGTATATATTATAAAACCATTATTTCACATTTATTTGTTAAATTACACACATACATAAGTTAATACCACCGACCAAACAACTAACCAAAATAATCAACATATGACATGTAATACGTACGTACCCGCAATTCTATCATGATTTAATAACCATGCGGGGGCTATGCCGACACACCTGGGAACGAACCCACGCAATCACGTTAAACACTACCTTCGAAGGTACTTGTGTTCCTCCCTGGAAAATTTATATTACCGTGCTCATAGATCGAAGGTCTTTTAAAGCACCGGTAAACCACAAGAGAGCTATCCATCAGGAGTTCTCGAGTTTGAATATTTATCTTCGCACGCTAAGCAACTAGGAGCATATCCCGACGTGATCCTCTAATGTTCTTGAAGGTGACGAGCAAAACAAGTACGAGGAGTACATTCTGCCAGGCAGCGAGTACTCAGGAAGACTACTTGGAGGTTTTATCCTCCCCACTGTTATTTCCCTTGGTCTGATCAATTGCCTCCCTACGATAGAAAAGAGCGGAAGAACAATTGCGTTCTCTAGCAGAGAGATTCGTTGGATGCATCATGTTCATGTCACCGAACTTCCAAATTTTTTCATCAACCTCACGCTGGGATCGTATGCATCCATACCAACACGATACGACTGAAGTATTTCCGGCATCATCGCCCATCCTGCAACATCAAATACGGTCACGAATCTTTCTTCTAGCCCTCGCCTTTTCACTTCGCTCTGAAACCAAGTTGCGACCACATCATTAGGTACCTTGTTTTCCAGTTTAAGGTACTCAGATAATAGTTGCTCCCTGCGACCAGATGTTTTTAGCATTGGTCGTACATGCCTGTCGAAAAAATAAAGAAGGCCACCTTCGCGCTGTGAATTAAAGACAGCACGATTGCAGTATGTCAGTAAACGATGCCAAGAAGATGGTGTAACCATTGGTAGAATTAAATGAGGTGAATATGCGCTGAAAACAAAATCATTGTCAGCGTCGAGCGTTGAGCGAATCATGACTTGAAAGCTGCCTCCTTGTTTTGACTGTGCAGTCTTTGCAACAGCGTGTAAGATGCTTAGACTTTGCTTGTATTCATCATAACTGTATGCAAACATATGATTCTTGTCTTCTCCCCACACTAATAGGGTCATTATTACCAGCTTATTGCACCAAGGGCAGTGGACGCGTTTGTAGTCAAGGATTGCTCGGTTCATAACAGGATAATCTTCAACCATGAATCGTACTTTGTCACTAAGTCGCAAGGGGAGGACAATTGTGTTATTGTCCCCGTGAATACCTTCAAGTATAGGTGCGGGTCCTTCTAAGTTTTGCTTATGTGCAACTACACAACTAACAAAAGCTCTTTGTTCCTCAAATCCACCCAAAAGAAAATTGTACAGGATAGAGCCTTTATATGTGTCAGAATCTTCCAACACGAGTCTACGTGCGCCAATCCAATCGATTCCTTGTCGCTCGACGGCGTTTCCGAGACGATACGCATCGTTTGAGGTCACTACTGGTAACTTTGCCAGCTCTTTAGTGCAGGAAACAAACTGAGCTTCTCCGTGCCTTTTCTCCCTGGGAATCTTATGGTAAAAAATGTTTGCCTTTGGGTTTGGTATCAACTCGTCATTGAACCCATCGGTGCAGAGACCACTGCTTGCTCCATTTCCAAGCATACTCATGTGGGACCGTGCCTTAGTTTCCGTCGTTTGCAGGTGGCCTGCGAGCAAAGGTAATAACAAGAATAGTCCAAGAACTTTCGTCAGCGACCTCATTGTCAGAAGGCTACTACAAATGCTAGCCACTGAAGACAAGCGTGTGGGCACCACCGATCTTTGATCATCCTGGAGACGCCTTCGATATTTCATAAATCCATGTGAGCGGCGTGGATACCGAAGCGCTACGTCGCGAAGAACGCGGGTGTTACGTATGGAAAGAATTGCTTGACATGGATTTTTATTTTGTCTATTCATAAAAGTGAGGTCATGATTACATTAGAGGATTTTAGAAGTAAATGGTTGTCACGCATTTGGCGGTCGGTTTGGTTGTAACCACAGACCGCTAGTGCTTCACGACTAATTGACTTCTAAAACATCAGTTTTTGTTTGGCTGTCTGTTTGGCTGTCACTCGATCTGGACCAAGTTCACCGTGATTTGGCAATCCTATGGGCAATCACAATCCGGAGGCTTGTACGGCACAGGCAAACAGTCAGATAGGTGGCACAATCGGAGATTGCCGAAACGAAAGAGTTTTAACTTGGCAGCAGCCTCCGCGCACGACGACACCGCGTGCGTCCGAATGATGACGGAGAGTGGTATCATGTTATGGCGTCATCTGCTTGTGGGTGTTATCTCGAGCAAGTCTCTCATTGAGTGCTACGCACGTAACCTCCGTCCTGAGACATGGCGCTGGTGGTTATCCGGGTGCCCGAGGAAACATCTCTTCTTCGCTCGCCGCGTTCAAATAGCAATTACGAGAATCGCAACTTTTCGCCAAAAAAAAATGACAACCAAACAGACAACCTGACAACCAAACTGTGGTTGTCGATTTTGGCAAAAATGACAACCGAGCAGTCAGTTTGGCTGTCAGTTTGGCGGTCACCGACGGTCACCGACAACCAAACCGACAACCAAACCCGACAGCAAATCGACTTCTAAAATCCTCTATTCAGATATCATACAAACGTCGTCGGTGAACCTCAAATAAACACCTTGATATTCCAAATTGCTGGTTTGTTTATAAATAATTACGTCACCCCGCCGGTCCTTTCGTATGTTTATTCGGCATACGATTAGCCGATTCTACAGGGAACACTTGCAAAAATGTAACGGACCTGGTGTCGTTAATTATAAATCGCGGTCTATTCGCTTCAAACGATGACGACGTGACCTGGTATCGTTAATTAGAAATCACGGTCGATTCGCTTCGTACAATGATGACATGTGTTTGCTCATTCGTCGGCTTTTGAATGAAGTTAAGATGGTTACCCTTACTTAATAAGTGATTAACTACTTAACAATTCCACGGAGGCTATGCCGACCCACCTGGAGCGAAACCTAACAAATCAGTCATTCGTTCGCCCCTGGAAGATTATTATTTTTACATGCATTTTGTTTCATATTCGGCATAGCCGTTTCACATGCGCACCGTCCTCTGATCCTCTGGGCAACACGTGCCCGCCACCTCAAAGAACCAGCTCCGAGCAGTGTACTTTCTTGAATTAATAGACCCACATAAGAGGTACAAAAAATCGCGCCTGGGTGAGAAGTTCGCTTTGAAATCACCGCAAATTTATTCGGCGTAGCCGCACTACACAGTTCGGAAAGATTTTGACTGTAAATAATGTCCGGTGCACCTGGTATCGTTTATCAAACATCACGATCTGTTCGTTCCATACATTGTCGACATTTTGATTTTTTTAACTCGAAAATCTTGGTTTAGACCTCCTTACATGTCACCTGGTCCAAAATCCAAGGGTTCCTCCTTATTACGAAGGTACCTGGTATTGTTAACTATATTACGAAGGAAATAATTAATCGTCACGATATACTTTTAATTATTCTTGCGTTCATTGTTATAACACTAAATACGCTGCTCTCTGTAATTGATTAAATTCAATTGGTTTAGTTTACATTAAGATTGTAATTGATAGATTGAATGCATACTATAATTAACATCAATTAACCATCCCTCTGAGGCTGTGCCGACGCACATGGAGCGAACCTGCGTCCCTCGTTCGATCCTGTAGGATTATCAATATTATTTTAACAACCATGCGGAGGGCTATGCCGACACACCTGGGAACGAACCCACGCAATCAGGTTAAACACTACTCCTGTTCCTCCCTGGAAAATTTTTATCATTACTTCTATCAAGCTACGATAGCATACGATAGCGATATATAATCTTAATCTTATTATTATATATCAACATGTTCCGTAAAAACAAGCAACGTTAGGTTACGGATCGATGAACCGTCGTTTATTTATTGATATAATACGAACGAAGGTATAAGCAAGGACGACTATATTATTACGAACGAAACCTTACGAAGGTTCCTTCGTTCGGTAATTTTTATTTCTGATCATGTGCGCAAGTTGAGATTTCTGGCAACCTTCCCACTCGTGCACGACTTTTGTAATACTCAAAACCACCAGGCTTGAATTGTTGACATGAGATAATAAACTTGAAAGATAATGACGATCTCTATAGCAGCGTTGATTGCGCCCGTGACAAAGTCTTGGAATTATCGAGGCACTGCGCCCTCCCGGGAGGTCGCATCGCGTGATTCCGCTTCGTTTTCGCAACACCTTCCTCACTTGAACCGTCGACGGGCAAACGCACGATGGCCAACGCCAGTATGTGAAACACGCGCATCAACGGAAGACAATTTCGAAGTTTTCCGATTCACTTTAGGTGTTGATTTTCTCGACGACGAAGACATTCCGCGTGTCGCGGGGCTGTTTTGTGCCGCATTTTTATTCGTGAATCATTTCGCTTCTGGGAATGCACCAGTTGCTCAGGCACGCACGGAAATCACGAGCACCTTGCTAGCTTGTGCATGCATTACAACGCCGTTGATTGGCCGTAGGCTACTCGAGGCATCCCCAGGAAAAATAGGTGAAGAAACTGGCATAGTTGGCGGTGAGGAGTTTTTTACCTTTTCCAGTGATGTTTCTGATGAAACAAGAGCAGAGATTGCTTGGGCCACATACACCTTTCTGACGCAGACAAACGGAAAGAGCGTCATAATCATTGATAAGGGCGCAGGTGATGTGCTTTGTGCTCGAGGAAGCCTGTGCATCCGAAGTAAGGGTCAAGGACCAACACTTCGAGAAGACAAAACTACCCGCCTCACAACGATCATCAAGAGCTCTGGATTAAAACATGTAGCACAAAGGGGCACCCTTTATTTGAAGGATCGCAACGCGTTCATCAAAGCAAGGGCAGATGCGTGGGAGTTTCTCCCTCCAGGTGCAGAGTCGGTATTTATCTATACTGGCATAGGCAAAATATTGGTGCTGCTCATCTCTGATCAGCCGAGTGCGTTTTCAAAGAAGCAGCGTTCCAGAGTGATGGCTGTTGCAGACAAACTTTCGCTTATCTCTTTTTAAAATTAACGTGTGGACTAGTACAACAGTCAGGAGTCTAAATCAGCCATCTTTGCGTCAATGGCGGCAAAGTTTTCGAAGAAAGCTCTGAAATGTTTGTAGCAAATCTCAATATCTTCAGTCCCACACATCTCTCGAACTGAGTGCATTGATAGCTGGGGCACTCCAACATCAACGGTTCGTATCCCTAATTTTGAGCTTAGAATGGGACCAATCGTTGAACCACAGCCCATATCGTTGCGCACTACAAAATCCTGTGTTGGAATGCCACTCTTTGCAGCGCATTCTCGGAAAAGCGTAGCAGTCACTGCATTTGTAGCATATCTCTGATTGGCGTTGTGTTTCACGACTAGACCGGAGTGCAGTTTCGGCGCATGGTTTCCTTCGTGCTTGTCGGCATAATTAGGGTGCAATGCGTGGGCCATATCTGCGCTCACCAAGAAACTTCTTCTCAATGAGCGCTCTGAAAGCCCTTCCTCGTCTGACTTGCTACAGAGGACATTCACTGTGCGCTTGAGAACATCGGCCAAAAGACTCCCTCCCGCTCCAGTCGTGCTTTCCGAACCAATTTCTTCGTTGTCAAATAAGGCAATCATGCGAATATTGTTCCCTTTCGCCAGTGATCCATCCCCACCAGCTTCGAGCAAGGCTTTCAACGCACAAAAAGATGACGCAAGGTTGTCCAAGCGACCAGAGTATATGAACTCACGAGCTGCGCCACCAATCACGGACGGCTGCACATCGCAAACCTCTAGATCAAAGTCGACTATTTCATGCGCGTCGCAGTTGAGCTGATCTGCTAGCACTGCGAGAAGCAGTGGATGATGAGCCACCGCGGGACTGATTCTGTGTCCAGGTTGGGTGCCAACCACATCCTTAGTGACCTCCACCTCAAGCTCACCTTTGATAGCCGTCGCTAAGATCGGCGCAAAATGTGTCTCCGTGTTAAGTTTAAATCCTTCTGTATTTACACCCCTATCAAGGTGAATTGCAAGGGTTGGGATGCGGAGAATTGGCCTGTCTATACGAACCAACTCTTGGGACAACCCACCGCCACCTGCGCTACGCCTTAAAACTACTTTGCCTGCAACTGAAAGATCTCGATCAAACCAAGTATGCCACAACCCTCCTCCATACGTCTGCACGCCGACTTGAAGAAACCCACTCTTCGAGACCGCGGAAATCGGCTTAAGCTTCGGGCATGGAGAATCAGTGTGTGCTCCAATTATGTGGAAGCCATCTCCAGCCTCATAACTTTCTCCCACTGCAAATGCAACGATGGAGGACATGTTGCGAGTCAAGAAGTATTTGCCTCCAGGAGCGATTTTCCACTCGTCTTGTTCCCGCAAGCGCATATATCCCGCAGCAGAAAGCATTCGCGCAGCTGTCTCTGTGGCGTGGTATGAGGTCCAACTCTCGTTAAGGTATTCCACCAGCTCTCGAGCGATAGTTGGCACAGAGGAGGGCAAAATCGAGGAAAGCTTCCCGTCAGCACGAGCATAAGCAAATCGGGCTCTCGCGCTTTTGCGCGTAGATTTTGAAAGCTCGATCGGGAATGCAACGCGCGCCGAATATCCGGCACGATTGATGTTTGCGCCTACAAGACTGATGCATCGCCCAGCGGACGATGACCTTGACAAAGCTTGATTAATCATAACGCTACCCGTCGTCTGGAACGTCCGACAGTTCGTCTGAGACAAGGCACAGCAATAAGGCCAGAGTTGCAAATCAACGTTGGGGGGCACGTCCTCCTCGATTGCCTGCTCTCTGAGAACCGGACTTGACGCGTTTCTTGCGTTGGCACTGGGACTGATGAATAATGTTTCAGTAAATAAATAAACACTTTTAGGTCATTTATAATTATTAGCTAGCTAGGTTGAAAAAAAAGAGTTTGAGACGAACATACAGCATCGATCGATCTTTTATGAAGATATCTTATTTAAAATTATATTCCGAATGCTTTTCATTTGAGTATCATGTATGTATGTTAAAATATGTTAAAATACAGTTATAAATAAATAAGATTAAATAAGTATTATACCTTCGTAGTTAATAAGAACTTACGATTAACATATATAATTTATAAAGATGTATATAAAATTATCTGAATATGTATAAATTATAAATAGACCATTCTCCCTATTTCGTTGTATGAGATGGTCACCGCTTGGTCACCGCGCTTTAATACCAAATAGACCAATCACGTGACGGAATTTAATACCTCTAATATTTCGGCGCGGTGACCAATATAAATCCATGCGGTGACCAGTAACCCCCTGTTCGAAAAGGATTAAATCGTGCACCTTTTGTTTATACATTACAATAAAAATATCCGCCCGTTGAAAACCGTTTCCTCGGAGCTTTCGAATATCTGCTTGTTTCACTCGGGAGTGCGCGCGTAAGCAAGAAAGACCTGGACATACTGCAGATATTGATTCTCCGGCCACCGTCCCTCAGAACATTGACTTCTGCTGCTCGCGAAGTCAGAGTTGGAAACCGAGCGGCAGATTATCTGGAGAACTTCCCCAGATATCTGGAGTGCATCATGGCGAACGTGCTCGAGAAACTAGCGGTGACTGTTGAGGCGGCCGCTGTGAATCACATTTCAGAGATCAAAGTCCAGGCCAAACTTGCCAGGTACTGATTTTTTTTGCATGTTCAAACGCCATGCCTTATTATCCGAAGTTGCGGTCGATTCTGCTTCTGTATTTTCGACCGCTCCCAAGACAGCCAGACTCTGAAAGATATCTCTAGGTCTTTGTTCGATTGCGTCGTAACCTTTACCCCCCTATTTCGAAACATGCAGAGCATTGCTGCTTCAACGCGAGCGGAACAACGCCGCGGCAACCTCTCTGCAGGATTCAAGGTCGTTCCCCTTGTTCCTTGTTTTCGTGTCATGACTCACCTCTGTTTTCCAGGGGTCCTTATTTTCGTCAACCAAAGCCCTATTTAGTGGACAAAGAGAACCTTATTGTGAATGGCGACGGTGAAGGCGCAGGATCGTATCAAATGCCAAAAAGCTTGAACTTGGCTGTGCGAAATCTCGTGGAAGCCGAGCACGGGAGGCGGAGGTGCGACACAAATAAACGTCTGCCCGCAGACAAAAATGCACCCTTGGCAAGTAATGTTAATACCGTCATATCCGATGAAT
>Ga0209630_10002201_pt1 | contig 19226 bp, 21 predicted proteins | sample COG_01_FD_184745 | JGI IMG/M metagenome (GOLD analysis project Ga0209630, IMG submission 184745) | Pelagic Microbial community sample from North Sea - COGITO 998_met_01 (SPAdes) (version 2) | ecosystem: Environmental > Aquatic > Marine > Neritic zone/Coastal water | place: Helgoland, sampling... | reverse complement strand
TTTGCTCACAAAGGTTTAGCAAACACGAACGGGTTAACCTTTTATCGGCTTTTGGGGAGTGGAAGAGGAAAAGGCTTTAATCCTTTTCCAGATTGGTCTGTTTACTGCCTTCTTCAAGTATGGGAATCTGAAGAAGCTGCCCATACTTTTTTTCAATCTTCTGATTTAATCAAGCAATACACCGACCGCACGGATGAGTTATTTACGCTTTACATGAAAAACATTTCTGCAGGAGGCACCTGGATTGGTAAAACCCCTTTTGAGAAGGGAGCAGACTTGAATCCTGACCTACCGATCGCTGTCATTACTAGAGCGACAATTAAGTGGAATTGGCTTATCCGATTTTGGAAATATGTACCTACTTCGCAAGAGGCTTTGGATGGTAATGAAGGCTTAATTTACACGAAAGGAGTAGGTGAAATTCCAATAGTTCAAATGGCCACATTTAGCTTATGGAAAAATTTTGAAGCAGTAAAACAATTTGCTTACAATAGTAAACAACATCAAGAAGCAATTAGAAGGACACGGAAAAACAACTGGTATAGAGAAGAACTTTTTGCACGCTTTCAACCCTATAAGTCAGTTGGAACTTGGGGAGGTAAAGATTTGTTGGTCTTTTAATAACCAAAAATCTGAATTAACAGAAGCTATTGAGGAGTTGCAATGACTGTCATTATTCCAAGCGAAGATCTTTTCTGCATCCACTTTTTAGGCGCGAAGAGGATCATTCCAAATACAAATTTCCAAAATTCATCTTCCATGTTTTTGTCCCAATTGATCCCTTTTTTTTCCATTCTACTCATCCAGTAAAGCAAATAAGGATCCATGGTACCATAAGTATCCAGCTCAGAAACTTTCCATCCACTTTTTTGAAGTAACAATGTTACATTCTTTGGAGAGAATAAAGAAAGATGTCGTGGAGTATGCCAGCCAGCCCATTTTTCACCGTATTTTTTTCTGCTAGATGAATCAAAATTTGGAATTTCAATAATCAGCTTAGTAGATGGTTTCGCAATGGACTTTAGATAACTCAGGTTTTCAAATGGGGAATAATCATGCTCCAAATAATGCCACATGGTAATTACGTCAGGCTGAATCGGCTTTAGGTCTTTAATTTCGGCTACACGCAAGTCCAGACCATCAAACCGTGTGTAATCATCTTTCCATCCCTCATCGCTAAAGTCAATGCCCAGAGTTTGGCACTTTAACTCTTTCCGACAAGCTTTTAAGAAACTTGGTTTGCCGCAACCGATATCCAAAATCAATGAATCTGCCGATATATTATGAGTGTCCTTTGCTCGCGTAACCCGCTTTAAATCTAATTTCTGTTGGCTTTTCTCCACCATTTTCTCAAACCTCCCCCAAGCTTTCGCTCCTCTGTATGGCAAGTAATGAGAAGTGTAGTAGTTTTTTAGTTTATCAAAGGGTACTCTAGGGTTTAAGAAAACCAACTGGCATTTTGCACATTGGTCAAAATTAAACAGCTCGTTATTAGAATGCATTTGCGCCTTTGTTTTTATAAAAGAGCCAATAGTGTCGGCGTTACAAATAGGACAATTACTGAGTTTATACATGGTACAAAGATATCTATTCCTTGGAATCCCTTGAAAAATTAGAGGGTCATGTGAATAAGGCTTTAACTAAAGAGTGGAAAATGTTTTTTTCAAGACGCATATTAGAAATCTTTTCATCAAATTTACACATACAAATTTTCTCAATTAAGAATATGGCAATTGAATCATCTGAAAAGAAGAATTACAAAAAGAAGGCAATAGTTATAGGCGCTGGTATTGCAGGACTATCTTCGGCTATTCGACTTCAAAATTCAGGGTTTCAGGTGTCTGTTTTTGAAATGAATGACTATCCCGGAGGAAAATTAACAGCGTTTTCAGAACAGGGTTATCGCTTTGACATGGGGCCTTCTTTGTTTACAATGCCGCACTTTGTTGATGAATTGTTTACTGTGTCAAATAAAAAGGCTGAAGACTATTTTTCCTATAAAAGGAAAGATACTGTTTGTCATTATTTTTACAAAGACGGCACAACTTTTCAGGCAGCCTCTAAAGAAAAGGAATTTGCATCAAATGCAGCTAGCACTTTTGATGTAGCTGAAGAGGATATTTTAAATTACTTTAAAAAAAGCAAAAAGAAGTACGACTTAACCTCTTCATTATTTCTAGAGAATTCATTACATAAATTATCTACTTATCTTACAAAAGACACATTAAAAGCTATTTTTAAAGTAAGAAGTTTAGACATTAACACAAGTTTACACGATTATAATGCTAAGGCTTTTAATGATCCTAAACTGGTTCAGCTATTTGATAGATTTGCAACATATAATGGCTCATCTCCATATCAAACCCCTGGTATTATGTCTATGATCCCTCACTTAGAACAATATTACGGCACTTTTTTTCCAGAAGGGGGCATGCACTCTATTACAAAAAGCATCTATCAATTAGCACTTGATTTAGGTGTTGAATTTCATTTTAATTCAAAAGTTGAAAAAATAATTGTTCAGCATAAAAAAGCAGTTGGTGTTTTTGGTAATAACAAAGATTACTTAGCTGATTATATCATTTCTAATAGTGATGTAGTTTCAACCTATAGAACTTTATTGAAAGATCAAAAGGCACCTGAAAAAACTTTAAAACAGCCTAGGTCTAGTTCAGCATTAATTTTTTACTGGGGTATAAAAAAAGAATTTCCAACATTAGATTTGCACAACATTTTCTTTTCTGATGATTACAAACAAGAATTTGAGCATATTTTTCAAAAAAACAATGTGTATGAAGACCCTACTGTTTATATTAATATTACTGCAAAAGAAAATAAAGCTGACGCACCTGAAGGCTGTGAAAATTGGTTTGTTATGGTAAACGTTCCGAGTAATACGGGTCAGGACTGGGATCATATTATAGAAAAAACGAGGATTGAGGTTCTTAGAAAGCTTTCAGTTTCTCTTTCCGTAAATATGGAAGATTTAATAGAATTTGAAACAGTCCTAGATCCAAGATTAATAGAGTCTAAAACAATGTCATACCAAGGAGCATTATATGGAGCTTCTAGTAATAATAAGTTTTCGGCATTTTTAAGGCACCCCAATTTTAGTCAACAAATTTCAAATTTATATTTTTGTGGAGGAAGTGTTCATCCAGGAGGAGGCATTCCTCTTTGTTTACTCTCTGGGAAAATTGTTTCTGAATTAATTTTAAAAGACACATGATAGCAAAAAATAAAATATTCATATCAATTTTTATTATTTGGCTGTTTAATATTTCTGGAATTATAGGTATATTATCATCCTATTCTTCATGGTTTTTAGGTCTAACACCTCTAAATTTATTGATTTATGTAGTTCTTATCATTTGGAATTTGGAACATATATCTAAGCAATTTTTAATCGCTTTTTCGATACCTTTTTTTATCGGATTCCTCACTGAATATGTAGGAGTTAATTATGGGTTGCTCTTTGGAACTTATTTATATGGAGAAAATTTGGGGATTAAAATTTGGGGGGTACCATTGATGATTTGTGTAAATTGGGCATTGCTAACATTTATTACTGCTGACTTGAGTAGGTTGGTTCATAAAAACATTATTGTTCGTTCTTTATTAGGAGGTTTACTTATGATGATTTTAGATGTAATTATTGAGGTATCCGCACCAAGGTTTGACTTTTGGGAATTTGAAAATAATACCATTCCCTTAAAAAATTATATTGCTTGGTTTGTTATAGGAAGTATAGCACATTATTTATATAATCAAATACCCTTAAAAACCAACATGAAATTATCGATTAACATATTTGTTGCGCTAACATTTTTCTTTTTTTCGTTTTTAATCTTTTGATGAAACAACATGATTACATAATATTAGGAGCTGGTGCTTCTGGATTACTACTTGCATATCGGATGTCGCAAGACAGTTATTTTGATGATAAAGCAATTTTAATTGTCGATCAGGTAAAAGATAAAGGAAATGACAGAACTTGGTGTTACTGGGAGGAAGGAACGGGAGAATGGGACGATTTATTAACTAAAACATGGCCTAAAGTGTTTTTTGGTAGTGAATCATTTTCGAAAATAATTACTATTACTCCTTTTAGTTATAAAATGATTAGGAGCGAAAAATTCTATGATAAACTTTGGAGAAGTATTGACCTAAGACCCAATATTACCTTTATTGAAGACAGCGTCACAAACTATTCAGAAGGAGATAAAGGAGTAACCGTTGTTGCAAATAAATCGACCTATTTTGGATTAAAGCTTCTAAATAGCATTCCGAATAAAACTGTGTACGAAACGCAACAAAAATACCCTGTTCTACAACAGCATTTTATGGGGTGGTTTGTAAAAACAAAAACAGACTGCTTTGATGATTCCGTTGCTAGTTTTATGGATTTCAATATCCCACAGAATGGCAACACCCGTTTTATGTACGTATTGCCAATCGATAAAAGTACGGCGCTATTTGAATACACATTATTTTCAAAAGACTTATTAAAACATTCCGACTACGAAGACGCAATTAAGGATTATTTAAACCAAAAAAAGATTACCGATTTTGAGATTTTAGAAAAAGAGAATGGTGCTATACCTATGACGTCTTTTAAATTTGAAGAGTTGAACTCAAAAAGTATTTTAAATATTGGCACTGCCGGCGGTTGGACTAAAGCAAGTACGGGCTATACGTTTAATAATACTTCGAAGAAAACGAAAGATTTAGTTGCATTTTTAAAAACTGAAAAGGATTTGACGCGCTTTTCAAAAAGAACAAAATTCTGGTTTTATGACTTGCTTTTTTTAGATGTATTAGCTAATAACAATGGAAAAGGTTCAACCATATTTGGTTCCATGTTTAAAAAAGTGAGTGCTAAAACTATATTGAAGTTTCTGGATGAAGAATCTACTTTTCCGCAGGATTTGAAAATCATTCTATCTGTCTCTCCAAAACTGTTTCTATCTGCAATATTTAAGCGAATCTTTAAAACTTGAAGGTATTACTATTTTATTGTCTTATTACTCCTGTATTTTATGAATAAAAGCATTCCAAATGATTCCCCTCCCTGCTTCATTATACTTTTATGGTGAATTTTGTGAGCGCGTCTTAAAAGGAGTAAATATGGATTACTTGTATTACGCAAAACCTTAATGCGCTGATGAATAAATAAATCATGAACAAAAAAGTATGTAGCTCCATATAAAGTTATTCCTAAGCCAATCCAAAAATACGGAGCAGATAAGTCATTCGAACCATACAAGATATTTAAGATCCCTGGAATTGCAAAAATCACAAAGAAGTAATCATTTCGTTCAAATTTTGATTTGTTCGAATGGTCATGGTGGTCTTTATGTAACCTCCATAAAAAACCATGCATAATATATTTATGGGTTAGGTAGGCAACTAGCTCCATGGAAACAAACGCCACCAAAACAATTACTATGCTGATAAAACAGGACATATATTATCTACTTAGGGTATTAAGTTCTGCTTGCGTTAATTGAACCTTCTCCACTTTCATATAATTTGAAATCCGTAACTTTAAATCATTGTCTAAAATAGATGAAAAAGATTTAAATATATAAGATTTATCACTTTCTAGATTTTTTTTGTAAAGCAGGAAACTAGGCGTATTATTCTGTGTACAAAACCTCATAAACTTAAGTTCTACATTATTCGGGTCGTTTGATATCGCTGACTCCAAAAAGTTTTTGCCTTTATTAAAGTATTCCATTTTGTGGTTTGGGAGCCAAGCATATTTTGCTTTTAGCATAAAAGACATTCCAATGTATCCAAGGATAGTATTATCAGGGTTATGAAAGTTAATCAAAATATTTTCAAAAGCTTTAAGGCTTTCTTCATTATCAACTGCAAGATAATAAGCTTTACGAACTTCAAGCAAATCATCACCTTTAGCAAAGGTAATAAGGTTAGGCGCCATAAAAAGTATTAAGAATAGAAATACTTTCATAATAAATTGGTTTGGTGTTTGGCAAAAGATTGCAGCATAAGAATAACTTTTTGTGCGTTGGGAATACGGATTCTTTCAGAAATGATGTTTTCCGAAGAGACGTTCTTAATTTTCCGAAAAAGCCTTAGGTAGTAATAGTAAGCCAAATAAACACCCCCTCTTGAAGAAGGAGGGAGCTGTTTAATGCCAACTAAAGCCTCTTCAAAATCCTTCTCAATATCTATTTCAATTTTAATCTTGTCAGCATCGCAAAAGTTGTTGAAGTCCACCCCAGGAAAATAGGTTCTTCCTAGGTCAATAAAATCGGCTTGAGCATCACGTAAAAAGTTTACTTTTTGGAATGCTGATCCTAATTTTTTAGCTGAGGGTGCTAGCTTTGCATATTGCTCAATATTCCCTTCTGTGAAAACATGCAGGCACATTAAGCCAACTACCTCCGCAGATCCTAGAATATATTTTTCATAATATTTTTGACTTGAAGTAATTGGATCTAAATCCATTTTCATGCTCTCTAAAAATGTTTCAATTAGATCCCATTCTATATTATACTTATTCACTGTTTCTTGAAAAGAATTTAAGATAGGATTTAGGCTTATTTTCTGTTCTATGGCTTCAATTGTATCTTGTCTAAATTTCTTCAAGAGGTATTCTTTGTCATACCCTTGAAAGCTATCTACAATTTCGTCTGCGAAACGAACAAATCCATAAATATTATAAATTGGTGTTCGAATCGATTTGTCGAGAAATTTAATCCCTAAAGAAAAACTTGTACTGTATGTCTTTGTAACAAGCTTACTGGATTTTACTGATATTTCATCAAATAACTGTTTCATAGTCTTTAATATCTTTAATTAGTTGGTTAGCGACTAACTGCCCTGAAATAATAGAAGGGGGAACACCTGGGCCCGGCACTGTTAGTTGTCCTGTGTAATACAAATTTTCCACTTTTTTACTTTTAATCTTCGGTTTTAGGAAAGCGGTTTGTCTTAATGTATTAGCTAGCCCGTAAGCATTCCCTTTGTAGGCATTGTAGTCTGATTTGAAATCTGCAACACAATAACTCCTTTTGAACACTATAGCTGGAGAAATATCCTCACCTACATGCTTTTGTATCCTATTAAGAATTATTTTAAAATATTTCTCTCTAAGCACTTCTGTATCGGCTAAGTCTGTTGCAATTGGCATTAGAATGAATATGTTTTCCATTCCATCCGGTGCGATTGTCTTATCGGTTTTGGTTGGGCAACAAACATAAAATAAGGGTTTGGTCGGCCATTTTGGATCTTCATAAATTTCCATTGCATGTTTCTGAATATCTTCATCAAAAAACAGATTATGATGCTCTAGGTTTTCAATTCTTTTATTTATTCCTAAGTAAAAAATTAAACTTGAGGGAGCAAAAACTCTAGAGCCCCAATACTTTTCGCTATAAGTTCTGTGATTTATAGGAAGTAGCGCTTGTTCAGTGTGATTATAATCCGCAGAAGAAAGAACTTTGTCTACAAAAAACTTTCCTTTATTCGTTTCAATATAGTCTATTTGTTTTCCGGTTAAATGAAGCTTTGTTACTGCCGTATCTGAATGAAAAGTGACTCCTTTTTCGATTGCTAAGTCATAGAAGGCGTCTATTATTTTGGAAAAGCCACCGATAGGATAAAATGTTCCTTGCTTCAAGCCTGAATAGTTCATTAGACTATAAAGAGCAGGGGTGTTTTTTGGTAATGCCCCTAAAAACAAAATGGGAAACTCCATTATCGATAGTAGTTTTGGATGCTTAAAAAACTTGCTTACATGGTTTTTAAACGAGGAAAACAAATTCAATTTGAATGTTGCTTTTATTACATCTAATCGGATGAACTCTTTAATTGAAAGGCTTGGGTTGAAAACCAAATCTTTCATACTAGTCATATATTTTATTTCAGCCTCTTGGATAAATTTAATCAACTGATCACCTGCTCCTTTTTCGATTTTTTCGAAGAGTAAAACAAGCTCTTCAAATTTTTCAGGTATTTGAATCGTTTCGTTATTGTAAATAATTTGGAACCCGGGATCTAGTTTTACCAAGCTTACATAGTCGTGTAAATTCTTATCATATCTTTTAAAGAAATTTTCAAAAACGTCTGGCATCCAATACCAACTTGGACCCATGTCAAAAGTAAAACCTTCAGCACTAAATTTTCGCGCTCTTCCTCCAATTTCTTTGTTTTTTTCAAATACATGTACCTCCATTCCCTTATCTGCTAATTCAATAGCAGAACATAACCCGGAAACCCCAGATCCTATGACACATATCTTTTTATTGTTTAACATCTATGGGGTAAAGTTAAACAAAAAACAACACGATAGGTTTTTTTGTTACATTTTTTTTAATAAATCTTCAACAGAGTTGATTTTTTCGAAGTCGATATCCACCTCAATTTTTTCTACTCTTTTTGGATTTGTACTGATATGTATTGTTGAATCAAGGTAGTTAGCATTTATGTTTTTAACAAGGGAGCTAATGCTCTTCCTGTCAAATTCTTTCACGAGAAAAAATAATAATTTAGCTTTAGGAAATAATTCTAAAACAGAGTAAAGACTGTCTGTTGGAACGCGAGCGCCTAAATAAATAACGGGCCTTCCGTGTTCTCTGATGATGTAAGAAGAGAGCAAAAGACCGATGTCATGGACCTCTTCATCAGGTAAAAACAATACCCAAGGCTGGTCAGATGGGGATGCTGGGGCAACATTGTCGATAGCACTTTGAATTTTTTGTTTAATAAGGTTAATAAGAAAATGTTCTTGCGCTGGCATTAAATCCGATTTCTTCCATAATATGCCAACTTTTTCTAGTAGAGGATAAATTACTTTAATGTAAGTATCAATAAGACCATATCTTAAAATAGCTAAGGAAAATGCTTTTTGAAAAGCATGCTCATCATAATTTACCGCTGATGCAATCAATTGATTGGTTAACACTTCAGAAATTGCGTCAGAAAACTTTATATCATCAATTAAATTATCCAATTGTTGATTTATTTCATCGTTAGACATTTCAGAAATTTTCGAAATCTTAAATCCAAGACTAATTAGCGATGTCACATTTAGAAGCTTTACTAACTCATTATCTCCGTAATACCTAATATTAGTATCAGTTCTCAATGGAGTCAACAAAGCATACCTTTTTTCCCATATCCGAATAGTATGCGCTTTGATACCTGATAGTTTTTCTAATTCCTTTATTGAATAAATTGACATTTCCTTGTGTTTAACAAAGAGGTAAAAATACTTAACAAAAGGGAATATGCAAGAATTAAAATATCAAATTTAATTGCGCATGCTGGCATTATTTAAAAATTAGCTCTGTTGAAGTTAGAATATCCTTTAGCAATATTGGTTGAACACTGACGAAAACTCAATAGTCCATTGGTTATAAAAAGCCAAACAATATTATGGCTATTTAAAATTATGTGAAAAGGAAAACACGCATTATAAATAATAAAGCTTTTGCATAATCATATTATTTATTCGCTTATTCAACTGAGGCGAAAGGATTAAATATTCTCCATATTCTTCAAGTGTAAATAACCCGATTATTAAGCCCCTACAATCGTTTTTTAGTTGTGTATCAGATTTAAACAATTTGGTGATTAAGTCTGTTTTCTGCAAGAAATCCAATTCTACTATTTGAACTTTATATTTATTTAGATAATGTCGAAAGCATGCTATTATTAACTCATGTTGAAGCTTGATAATAGGTCGAAGTACTTCGTTTTGAAATTTTTCTAGAGCGCTGAAATCACCTGATTGGACAATACTCAAAATTTCTGGACGAAGCTGCTTTTTGGGATCTGACATGCTATTTTTTTAATTCACTCCAAACTTTTTCGCTATTCAGTTTAAATGATCCAATATGTTTCCTTTTCCAGGTACTTGGAGGCACCAATGATAAGAAATTTTCATCTCTATTATCCTTCTCATATAAATGGTAGACCTCCCCAATTATTGGCTCAAACTCATATTTCGCATTGTATAATAACTCATTAATCTTGTATGCTTCTACAAGTATTTCGTACGCATCTTTAATTCCTTCAACTTTACTTTTAAGAACATGGTTAAAACTTGTGACTCCTTGAGTTTTCCATCTTGAAAGGTTGCTTGTACCTATGCTTGGAGCTCCTACATTTGTTCCGTAGGGTAATAAGTTAGCGTTATAAGATTGAGTTTCTTCATCGAAGACGATATTGTCAGGGCGTTTCTTTTCCTTAAACTCGGGCAGATTTTCAATGCGAGCATAAGGAAAATTAACCCATTTTTTAACCGATGAATATTGATTTAAGCCCGTAACGCAAACATTATTTGCTTTTTCTAAATCCAATTGTCCATCTTCATCTAAATAAGCTTCTTTAGTCTCAATAAATTGAATTTCCCCAATAATAAGTCGACATTTACTCTCTTTGATTTCAATATTATCAACCAATTTCAATCCGATTTTAATTGTGCTCTCTTTAACAAAGGGAGCGTAGAATTCTTCGAGATATTCTTCCGTAAGGTTACAAAAATCAAATTCTGATTGCTCAGATGCAAATTTTGTAGATGTAAAATGTGCTTTCTCAAGAAATGACTTATGGACATGGTTTATGGTAAAATAATCCATATCAACGATATTGTTATATGTGTCTCTTTTTACCGTTAGCGGTCGCATAATAAACCCAATCTGAGCAGGGCCTGAACTTATATGGACTATTGAATTGAAGATGCCTAAATTTGAAATGCCTTCTTTGCTTTTTGTGCCAATTAGATGCACTCCTTTATACCCTGACAAAGAGTTGATAAATTTTAACCGATATTTAGTCTCCCAAGAATATATTTGCGCTTTTTTAACTATCATTCGAAGAACGTTTTTGAAGGAAATAGTTTATTGTTTTATTACAGAGTCTCCCCCATCGATATGAATAATTTGGCCTGTTACCCAAGATGAACTTGGTGTTAGCAGGAATTCCGCGGCTTCGGCAATATCTTTTGCTTCACCAATTTTCTTTAATGGGTTTTTTTCAGATTGAAGGTTTAATTTTTCTTCCGTGTTCAAAAACCTGCTTGACAAATTGGTGTTTGTTAAAGCTGGAGCTAATGCATTTACTCTTACCACAGGAGACAATTCAGCGGCTAAAGACCTGGTTAAACCTTCTATTGCTCCTTTAGATATTGATACTTGCGAATGAAAACTATATCCAGATTGAACTGCGATGGTGGAAAACAAAAGTATCGAAGCATCTTCACTTTTCTTAATGTTCGGCAGAAGAAGCTTGATGACCTTAGTAGCTCCTAACACTTGTAATTTAAAGTCTTCTAAAAATTCTTCTTCTTTAAAGCGATGAAATGGTTTTAAATTAATGCTTCCGGGACAATAAGCTAAACCATGAATTTCCTCTGGAAAATCATCCATTTTTAAAACATCCGTTTTAGCGTCGAATTGTAAATATTTTACATTTGGTCGATCTTCAATTGCATTATTATTATAGGTCGCAATGACATTTGCTCCTTGTTTTTCAAGAAGACGAACTAGTTGTTGGCCTATACCTGATGACCCCCCAATTATTATGTAATTTCTCATTTTCAATTAGCTTAATTATAAGTGTCGTTTAGAAGATGCTAAATAAACCGATTACTTAAGATTAGACGTGACCCAATTTTAATTTTTTAGTCTAAACAGGCTACCAAAAAACGGTTTACTTTAAGAATGTATTTTCGATCTGAACCAAAAAATTAACTTAGCTAGAGGGGCTGTTCCTCCCCATTATCTTTCATTTCAGTCTTTAAACCTGAAGATTGCGTTTTCTTTTGGATATTATGCTGTCTCGATATCATTCTAAGAAGGAAGAACAAATAACTAGCGAATATGCAAAATCCGATGATAAAAAGTGTTAGGTTTTCCATGATTAGTCGTTTTTTACAAGTCTGATAAATATTGCTAAGGATAAGATAGAAGGTACCCAAATTCCAACGAACATTCCTTCATCTTTTTGCCCACTAAACCAAAGAGATACTGACAAAAGAAAGCTAATAAATGCAAGTATAACTGGGTAGTATTTTTCTGAAAATTTCATCATGCTTATGTTTTTATATTAATTTATATTTTGTGTAATTTTATTTCAATTTGTTACCTTTTCGACCCTCGTAAATTTTGAGCTTATTATCAATGCATAAAGAATTATAAAAATTCTTAAGGGAGTAGATAAATACAGGTTGGTCACACGCGGTTGTTTAAGTAAAAAATTAAATTCTTAAACAAATATAGGTGTTTTGTTTAACAAAGCCACATAAAAACTAAACAAAGTGCTGTTTATCTGTCTATAAAGCAACTAAAACACAGATTATCAGTAACTTAGTTTATAAAAAAGAGGGGTGATTTTGGCAATAACAACCAAACCCAAGGAGCGATTCATTACTTTTAACGTTTCCTTGCTAATGAAATTACCTAAAGATTAATTTCAGAAAGTTTTACTTAATTTTTTAATCATTCCTTTAAAAATTATTCCATGGAAAGGGTAAACGGCAAACCAATATAGTCTACCCATCAAACCTAGAGGCCTAAAAGTTGCCGTTTGGAGAAGTTTTTTATCAATTATTTTAAATTCTAACCATGCTTCTCCTGGAAGTTTCATTTCCGCGAAAAGCAACAACCTTCCCTCCTCTTTATTCGCATACAGTACTCGCCAAAAATCTAATGCATCTCCTACAGAAATAGTTTTCTGATTTGTGCGACCTCTTCTCAATCCAACTCCCCCAACTAATTTATCTAAAAACCCACGTATTCTCCATAGCCAATTACCATGATACCAACCATTTTCACCTCCAATACTCCAGATTTTATCAATGGATATTTTTCGGTCTTCAATAACTGATACTCGAGCATCTTTAAAGCAGCCAAACTCAGGTACAGAAATGTATTCTGAGATACTCATATTTATCTCACTACTAGAATAAGAATCTTTCCAGCTAGAGGCAATGTCGTTGTTTTCAATACTATCAAAAGCCTTAACTAAAGCTTCTTTGTATGAAATAGGCTGAATTCCTAGTATAGCATTAATTTCATGGTCCCTACAAACAACTTCAATCTTCATGCTTTCTACCAATGATCTAGCCAATTTATAAGAGGTGGACGTTACGAAATAGAGCCAATAAGAGGATAGCTTTGGAGTCATTAAAGGTACAGTCCAAATTTTCCGTTTTAAACTCCTGACTTCGGCAAAATCAAGCAACATCTCTCTGTAGGAGAGCACGTCATCGGAACCGATATCAAAATTCCTATTAAATGTCTCTTCATTAAGGATGCATTTCGTCAAAAAAGTTTGCACGTCAGATATGCCTATCGGAGAACATTTTGTTAAAAGCCACTTAGGGGTGATCATAACAGGAAGTTTTTCTACTAAATCCCGCATGATTTCAAATGAAGCGCTTCCAGAGCCCACAATTATTCCTGCTCTAAGACAGGTTAGGTTGAAGTTGCCTTTTTCAAGCTCATCTTCCACCGTTTTTCGAGAGAGAAGATGCTTAGATAGATTAGTTTCATTTACTATTCCACTTAAGTATATAACTTGTTTAACGTTAGTATTGGAAAGTCGATCGCGAAAATTGATGGCAGATTGCTGTTCCAATGACTTATAATTGTCAGCTGTTGCCATAGAGTGAACTAAATAATAAGCTACATCAATATCATTTGGAATTTCTGAAAGAGAGGAAGTGTTTAGTAAATCAATTTCTATGACTGAAATTTTTTCCTTCAAAGACTGCGGTGGATTGAATCTTGATTTATCTCTAACACAACAAACAACATCATAGCCTTTGTTTACTAATATAGGAAGAATTCGCTTCCCAATATATCCTGTAGCACCTGTTAAAAGAATTTTCATAAAGCTATATGTATTATTTACTGTTCTATACTATTCGAGAGGCCTACTTTATATGTCTCCAATGCTCTTTTTCGGGCATAGGTATGTTCTACAATTGGAACGGTTGAAGATAACTCCCAACCAGGGTTCCATTTGTTTGTATAGAGAGCATTTTTATCAAATTTCACCTGCTGCGTAGTTGGGTTAAAAATTCTGAAGTAGGGAGCGGAATCACAGCCTGTTCCTGCAGCCCACTGCCAATTTCCATTATTAGCAGCAAGATCATAATCCAGTAATTTTGAAGCGAAATAGGCTTCTCCCCATCTCCAATCAATTAATAAGTGCTTGCAAAGAAACCCTGCGGTAATCATTCGCACTCTGTTATGCATTAGTCCAGTTTCATTCAATTCTCGCATTCCCGCATCTACGATCGGATAGCCTGTTTTACCCGCACACCATGATTTAAATTCAGTTGGGTTATTCCTCCATTGAATTTGATTGTATTTTGCTTTAAAATTGGAAGACACAACATTAGGAAAATTATAGAGAATTTGCATAAAAAATTCTCGCCAGATAAGTTCACTTAGAAAAACGGATTCCACGTTCAAGTTCTGTATTATATTTCTTATACTAACTGTTCCAAAACGAAGATGTGTGCTTAATTGACTCGTCCCTTTAATTGATGGAAAATCTCTTAGCTTTTTGTAATCTTCAACAACGCTCAAGTCGAAAGGGGGTATCTTAATTAAAGAAGGCTTGAAGCCGATAGAATTTAAGCTAGGGAAAGAGGTATTACCTTTATAAAAGTGTTTGGGTTTATGTTCTAATACCGAAGAAAGGCAGGATGGATTAAAATTCTGAAGCCATTTCTTTTTATAGGGGGTAAATACGGTGTACGGTGACTTATCATCTTTGGTGATCTCTAGCTCTTCAAAAATAACTTGGTCTTTGAAAATATGTGAAGAGATGTCTTTAGAATTAAGCATTCTTTGAATTGATTTATCTCTACTTAAAGCATAGGGCTCATAGTCTTTGTTGAAATAGACATCCGTAACATTGTATTTTTCAATTAGATGCTTAAAAACACTCTCAGCTTTTCCTTTAAAACAACTGACTCCTGAGCCATCCTTACTTAGCTCATTGTCAATGGCTTTCAAGGTGCTATAAATGAACGAAACCCTAGGGTCCTTTTCTTCAAGCTCTTCAAGAATGTTCGTGTCAAAAATGAAAATTGGCAGCACTTTGTTATGGTATAAAAGTGCTGCGTTCAGAGCAGTATTGTCTTCAAGTCGAAGGTCCCTTCTAAACCAAAATATAGCAATAGAATCTTTCATAAGTTAATTATAAAGTACTATATATAGATTCAAAGATGTAGCAATACATAACCAGATAAAGTAGGGAAGAATTAACAAGCTAGTCCACCGCATGCTTTTTTGATAGTGGAATAAGAAATAAGCTACAATGGTTGTTAGAAATAGAATCGCGAATAGTGCTATTAAGGCAATTTGAAAATAAAAAAATAGAGGATTCCAGACAATATTGAAAAGAAGTTGGGCAGCGTATAGGGCTATGACTTTTTTGCGACTGTCATTTCCTTTGCAAAGGATTGCCATATAAAAAGAATAGCAAACCATTATAGCGGTCCATGCCAAGCCAAAAACCCATCCTGGAGGAGTCCAAGGCGCTTTATTAAGATTGTAATACCAGTCAGAAGCTACGCCATCACCGGTGAAAAAACCTCCGATGGCAAGTGCAGTAAAGTTAAGCAACAAAAAAATAAATATGTTGACAGCCAATTTCACACGAGTTGATTTGAAGCAATTATTTCGTTTAATTTTTCTGTTCTATAATTGAAAATTCGTTGTAAGTTTTGTTTTACAAAAAACCGATAAGCAAGGGGAGCAATTAATGAGAAAGGAATTTTAAAATGTACGATATCTGTCACTAAAACACCGCCTTCAACTTCCTGAAAAGCGTGGCGATGGTGCCACATTTTATAAGGTCCAAAGCGTTGTTCATCCACAAAATAATTTTCATGAATCATGCCAGTGATTTCTGTAACCCAGTTCATCTTGAAAACTTTGTTTAGTCGTATCGTATAAGTAATTATTTGACCGAGATACACCTTCCCTTCATCTGGACTGGTCATTCTAAAATCGAGTTCTTCTGGCGTTATCTTTTGTAAATTTTGAGGAGCCGAAAAAAATCGCCAAGCAATTTCTTTGGATATCGGAAGAAACTGTTGGTTGTGTAACCTATATATATTGGATTGTTTTGAGATTTCCATGTCGTTTTAATTGATTTCAATTTTGTCAATAAGAAGCTTAAATGATTCATTTTTTTTGTTGGCAATCAGAAAGGAGATTTCTTCAATAGAGGACTCGTTAAAATTTTCTTTATTTAATTTATTGCCTCTAAAACTCGGGTATAAATCCTTTAAGTTGATGTGGATTGTCTCCCAATCCCCTAATGTTGAGAATGTGGTGATATATGAATAGTAATCCGTAGCTTTGGATTTTACACGAAATTGGTAAGGTTTTGAATCGCCTCTTAAACGAATACTAATCGTTTTTTTTTCCGTAATGTCTTTTGCTATAAAACGGTAACGAACGGATGCAAAACCTCCATTATTTGCAGTAGACACAGTTCCTTTAAATTCTGCATCACCGTCTCTATTTAATTCAAATGAAGCACTGGAGATTCCTCCCATAACATCATCATTAACGACTTTCCAGTTATTGATTTTAGAGCTTTGTGAAAAGTTAAATATGGAATTCATGTTTTCGCTTGTTAAACTCAAGGCGCCGATAACTATACTAAACAGCACCGATAGTCCGAGGATGTTATTTTTCATTTTCTATTTCTTTTAAAATTTGCGCTGCTTCATGCGTCAATTCATCCGATTTTGATCGATTAATAGTTGACATTTTATAGGCCTCTTCTAGTTTATTTCGATATTTTTTTTCGAGTTTTTCTTTTTTAGACTTTCTTTTAAATAGGCTCATGCTTCATGTTAATTAATTAATTATTACACGAAAATACAAATAATGTTTAACAGTTTGGTTAAAAAGTTAAACATTATATATTTATACGACACAAAAACAAGCCTTTGGCAAGAAACCTTAATAGCAATTTAACCCCTTTTTATGGGATTATCAGCGAATTATTATAAATTTAAAGTAAGTGATTGTTCGGGTAGAAAAAAAGATTGTTTCCCTTGCTTTGTTAATGTAACTGCTCGGAGATTATACTTTAAAAAGGGGCTTAAGGAAACAGGGTGGTATAATCAAGCCTAGGTTTTGCGGTAAAAAAAGATTAAATGTACGTCAAACAAATACTATGCTATGATGATTCGCTTCTTAGGCCATTTTATCCTGCAAAAAGTTAGCGATATCAGGAAGGCGAATAACAAGATCTTGTATTACTTCTTTGCTGGATAAGTCAGTACGAAGCCCAGGTATAAGACTCAATTCAGGAGTCTCTAAATCTGCGCTGCCCATTGCCCAATTTGAGAAAAGCAGGCTATCTACAGAACTGTCGTGGATGACTTTTAGGTCCTCATGTCTAGCATCTCTGAGTAGACGAGCTAAAAGATTATCAATAGAATCAGGTTCCCCTTCAAGAACCTGAAGAAAATATCCGTTTCTATGCATGAGAACGCCACATATTTTGTCTATCGAGTTGTATGCCCTTGCATCATGAAGTAGATCCAACAATTCGGGTTTAGTGAAATCTCTCACTGCTTTACTAGTATAAATGAGACGACGCAGGTTCATAAGGTAGATTTTTGTGCTTGACAAATGTTTTGCTCTTTTGGTTTATAACAATATTCGGATAAATATAACTAATTAATTACGAAACGCAAATTATTGAAAGGATAGCTCTTAAATCTCCCTTTTTTATTAACTTTGCGGGACAAAACAAAGACTATGGAGTTATCATTATTATTTATAAATAAAATAGGTGTTCCTGGAATCATCCTTATTTTAATCATCGTGCTATTATTGTTTGGTGGTAAAAAGATACCTGAATTAATGAAGGGCTTAGGAAAAGGAGTAAAGGAATTTAAAGGAGCTTCAAATGGAGATTCGGACGATAAAAAGAATAATGACTCTGATGACTCAAGTAGTTCGGACGATTCAAAAAAGTCAGACGCGTAATTCAATAAACCAATTATTTTGAAAGAATATTTTTCCCTTGCACAAGTAAGAGAGGATATAGGAAAAGGCGCAATTACATGTGTGGAACTTGCCGAAAATTATATCCAAAAAATTAAGTCCTCTAATTTAAATGCTTTTTTAGAAGTGTTTGATGTGTCTGCTATTGAGCAATCTCAAATAGTGGATGAAAAAATTAAGAACGGAACCGCTGGTCGCTTAGCAGGAATGGTTATTGGTTTAAAAGATAATATTTGCTATAAAGGACATAAGGTTTCCAGTTCATCTAAAATACTAGAGGGATTTGAATCAATTTACTCCGCAACCGTAGTTGAAAAGTTATTACAAGAGGACGCGATCATTATTGGGCGGTTAAGCTGTGATGAAATGGCAATGGGGAGCTCAAATGAGAACAGCGCATATGGCCCTGTTTTAAACCCCGTTCAAAACGACAAAGTGCCTGGAGGTTCATCTGGAGGTTCAGCTGCGGCAGTCAAAGCTAAACTTTGCCTAGCGGCCTTAGGCTCAGATACGGGCGGGTCAATTCGTCAACCAGCATCTTTTTGTGGTGTAGTTGGTTACAAACCTACTTACGGGAGAGTTTCCAGATACGGTTTGTTAGCATACGCTTCTTCTTTCGATCAAATAGGGCCTTTAACCAACACTATTGAGGATGCAGCATTAATTACAGAAATTATTTCTGGAAGCGATGCCTATGACAGCACGTGTTCTGCAAAGCCGGTTGAAGGTTATTCTAATCTAAGAAAAACAGAGCCTGCTCCAAAATATAAAATCGCCTACATTAAAGATTGTTTAGACATGGCAGGTTTAGACGAAGAGGTTAAATTAAAAACGCTTAAAATCATTGAAAAATTAAAGGTAGAAGGTCACGAAGTCGAAGGAGTTGATTTTCCGTATTTAGACTACTTAGTTCCTAATTACTATGTTTTAACTACTGCTGAAGCATCTTCCAATTTAGCTCGATATGATGGCGTTCATTTTGGTTATAGAAGCGACAAATCAGAAGGTGTAGAAACGACTTATGTCCATTCTCGAAGCGAAGGTTTTGGAGAAGAAGTTCAAAGAAGAATCATGATGGGGACATTTGTACTAAGCGCTGGTTATTACGATGCTTTTTATACAAAAGGGCTAAAAGTTAGAAATATAATTAAGCAGAAAACAGAAGCAATTTTTAACAATTACGACTTTATTCTATTGCCA
>Ga0209630_10002195_pt1 | contig 19274 bp, 22 predicted proteins | sample COG_01_FD_184745 | JGI IMG/M metagenome (GOLD analysis project Ga0209630, IMG submission 184745) | Pelagic Microbial community sample from North Sea - COGITO 998_met_01 (SPAdes) (version 2) | ecosystem: Environmental > Aquatic > Marine > Neritic zone/Coastal water | place: Helgoland, sampling... | reverse complement strand
TTATATTGAGTATTTTAGACAATATGATGTAATGCAAAAATACTCAATATAAAATTAAAAACAACATATGACATTACTACTTTTTGTATATGACATCTGTTCATATTATTAATATGATATTATTTATTAAAGTTTTCATATTATATGTCATATATATTATATAAATTAATATAGAAATTAATATAATAACATTATATATAATATAAAAATATTTATGCATTTCTATCGAGATAGTCAAAGTATGTACCAATTTTGTGACGTGTAACACTGTTAGTTTCAATAAATCCAATCAACATATTACAATGAAAACATATCCACCCCCTTGCAGTTTTCTTTATGTGATCATGATCAAGATTTAATGTTTTATTTGGAATCTTTTTGCATATATGACATTTACCGTCAATTGGCAATGGAGTATTCCTCTTTAAGTTGTATCGGACATTATTGTCTTGTCGTTTGCATTCTTTGCAAAATCCAGTACGACCTGCATCCAATGGGCAAGTTTTGCACTTTTTTTTTGAATGTTCAACGTTATTTCGTGCAAGGAACAATTTATGATACCTGTCTTCTGCTGTTCGTTTCATGTGTGCAACAACTCGATCTTTTCCATTCCGGCATGCTTTACAATAAATCCCAGAAAATCGTTCGCGATATAACTCATCACTTAAGCACGATAAACATGCTTTCTTATACAAACGTTTAAGCTCTGGTGTTTTCTGACTAATAATATTATCAGCTTCGTCTGGCATGGTTGGTAGGCCTTTTGCTGGAGGCTCTGCTACATGTCCAGACTTGCATACAGGTACCATCATGAGTACCGATGAAAATGCATGTTGTTTTACGTTAAGTACATCTTCGGCATATTTCTTATACTCTTCAAAAGACATATCAATAACGAGACTTAACTTATGGTATGATGTAGTATAATATACGGAGATGTTATGTTTAATAAATAACATATATGTTAATGTTTATGAAATACTATACATTTCACACCATAACGTTATTATCCCGAGATGGTATATCATACACTTTGTGCACTAAATATACAATGACAACGCATGCCGTGACAAACCATGCAAAAAACTCAATGCCAGAATCAAAATGATTATAACTGTAAGTATCTTCAAGTGTGAAATAGTTTTGAATATACTTGGCTTGAGTTGGGTTCAGTTTGAACATTTCTGTCGATTCAAAAGTGTTATTATCAATCTGTTCAGAAAGAAATTGCATTGAATAATTATTATTATCAAAAAACATAATTGAAAATGCAAGTTGTGTTACATTGAACATATGGATTGATGCAATATTATTTTAAATAAGTGTAGTATACGAAAGTGACAGCTCCTGTAAAAAATCAGATTACGCTTACATATTTTTCATTTTTGCATAAGCAAACTCTGGAGTATCCTGATAACGTATGGGATGTAGTCTACTCGATTCATGATAATGTAAATATTGGGGATATCCTTCAATAGATGGATTCCACCTTAAGAACATTGGAATAAGAGCAACAATTACTGAAAGTACAACAATATCTATAACTAAAATTATATTATATGTGTCTTTGCATAAGTTTTGATACTGCTGATGTTGTGATGTATTACGTGGTTTTGCCCAGTCATAAAAGTGCATTAATGGTGACGGTCCCAGTTCATTTCGTTTGCACTCATATGAGTAATCGTACCATGCAATCATTAAATACATCACGTACAAAACTATAACAAGTATCCACTTGTTTTTGGGAGGAGCAAACCAATAAAATGACGCAGCAAGTATACTTGCGACGATGCATTTTAAGTTCCCTGTCATTTGATCAATTGTAACGCATCCCATATTTTATATACATGATATAAAATGTTGAAACATTTTTATAAAAATCACAAAGAAGCACTTAACACGATTTCGGAACAAAAAAATGACATAGAATGTAATAATGGTATTTGCAAACGCTCTTTGTCTATACCGGATGGTGTTTACAATAACTGGTATTCAAATATGCAAAGTATTACAGAAACGGATAATCAAGAAGCCATTCAACGTAAATTTAGTGTGCTTTGTTCACGCCTATTTGAAAACAAAGAAGATTACTATTTATCACATGGAAGCGCAGAGGAATCTATAGTTCGTGACCGAGGGAATCACTTATATATCAGTTATGAAAACATAGATCATAAAAAAGTAAAGCAGCAATTTAAAGATGCGTTCATAGTTTTTAGAAAACACATGAAACACACGGATAAGTTAAGTCTTATTGTTGATACAAGAACTCTTACGATGTATGCGACTGCAAAATATTTAATCAATACATCTTATACTGATCATATTCTCGGATATCTTTTGATGGAGACACTAGAAAAGCCAATATACTCCATAGAAATTTATAGTACAAATATGTTAGTAAAGTCATGCATTCGTAAAATTATTAACGCATCAAGTATTACATCTAAGACCGAACACTTTATAATTCATTAATAAAAAATGACTTTACTAAAACTATTTGCGCGCAATTCATGAAAAAAAGTAAGTCATTATAAAACTTTTGTAAAATAATAATCACACTAAACCATTACATTTGTGTAAAAAGTGAACTGGTTCCAGATATCAATAACTTTGTGTGTCACCTTGTTAAAATAAATGCAATTTTAAAATAAATGCAATTTTAAAATAATGTTTTGAGTATATAAAAGAAGCATTCATGACAAGTCCAATAAGTCATGTCAAAAATATACTATCTAAATTTAATAATTTAAATCGACCCAAAAAGGTATTAATACTACTAATAGTTGCACTCATTGTTGTTGTAGTATTGACTGCTTTGGATATTATTCCAAAGGATACCATATTTCCAGCAAGTACTTCCCAAGTTTCAGAACCAACCTATGAACCAACCCCTGAAACACCGCATCAGAACGAAGTCGTACCCGGTTGGTTCAAGGGCGGTGGTACCATTTCAAAATTATCGGGTCCAGGAGCCACACCGGCGAATTCTCTCGATGAATGCGTTGAGATCGCCAAAATGGAGAATGCACAGAACGGAACTGGAATAATCATCGCCGGCTTTCGTAACAGCAAGCACTCAATCGTAAAGTATAAAAACACGTGCTACTTTCTCAAGAACCCAACATGGGATTCATATGACAAAAATGACAGTGCGGAAAATGATGGTGTCCACAGCATGACATGCATTAACGACGTTAGCAGATTCGAGGACTGTGCGTGAATTAATTTATAAAACTTATAAAAAAAGACATTCTATATATTTTTTTGGACGCCGTGTCACAGATACCGGGTGATACAAAATTATACCATAAAAAATAGTCATATCGTTTATACTACACTACTTTTAGGGACTACTGTATTAGACTTTACCTTATCTACTTTGCGCTTAATGCCACGGATACGTTTAATGTCGTCGCATTTATTGCGCATAACTTTATTCATTTGATCAAGTTCTTTTGATAGATCAAGCATCCGTGTAGAAATCGCGTCGCCGATATTAAATGCATTATCGGTATCAATAATATATTCATCTGTTTGTTTATCTAGTTCATCATTATTATCACCTGCAATATTTCGCGCATGTAATTGAACAATAAGAGTTATCATGTTTGAAATACCAGCTTCAATTAATAGTCGATCCTGACGAAAAATTGTAAGTTTAATAATTTTGAAACTAATCTGGTCGATTATCTCGATTGGTGTAAATCTTGGATTGTCAGTGAATTGCATAAATGCAAAAATGGTAATATTTTCCTCTTTGCGTAACTTTGTTGCAACTTGTTCAAATGTACGATACTCTTCTGGCTTTGCAACTTCTTTATTATTTTTTACTTCAATGCCAGCAATATCACACTCAGTTGATTTAAGTCGAATGTCAAGTGATTTTCCATCAGACCCAGTTCGATCGGCAATTAGTGTACTTTTATATAGTGAATTGATACTGTCAATTACATAGTGTTCCATGCTTGTGCCACTCTTCGAACCATTTTGTAAGGTATCGAGATTTCGTTGCCACGACGCTTCCGATCGAGATTTTTCAAGTTGGCATTCTAGATCTGATACTTGTGTTGTTAAGCTTGATACCAAGTTTGCTTGCACCATGTCTGCCGCACGCGAGGCGGCATCCGCGGCAATGGATTGATTTTGCTGGTATGTTTGTATTGTTATATCACGGGAATAAATTTCCGAGTGTAACTTATCAATCTGTTTTTGCATACTTGATGTTGTACTCTCCACCGCAAGTGGGAAATTGTGCAGTGCAGGGATTCGTTCTTGTGGCAATGCCATAACATATTGGTCAAACTCAACACTTGTCTTAAATGTATCAACCGCGGCATCCTTTTCCCGCGTTAATGCACCCAGTTGATATTTTAGTGTATCGTTTTCATGCTTTAAACTTGAAGTTTCGTGTGAAACTGCAGTTGCAATTCTATATGGTTCGTCCAACTTATATAATGAATATTCCGTTTCGAGTGCAGTATATACTTCTCTGTTCTTAAATTCTAATTTCAAATTATCAATAATCTGGGCGTTAATTTGTGAAATTGAACATGTTTTTAAATTTTCCTTAACTTTCACGGCCTGATGGATCATACTTTCCACCATTGTTTTTGTAACAACCGAATCAATATTTCCAATTTCCAAGATTAGTTCCTGTAATTTATTATTACACGACTGTAAATGTTGAAACATATGAATTATGCAACAAACTTCAATAGTAATACCGTTTTCGGTTTGTGTTTATTTTATAAATTTCCAATAATAGAAACAGAACCATTAATCCAATAATTATTTTTATAGCCAAACTGAAGTTTTTCGCGGATGATTTTGTATTTTCAGCTGCTTCTAATAGTACAGGGAGTCCTTGTCTCATACCGGCATCCACGGTCCGTGTAACGCGTTGTGCGGTTGAATTTATAGAGTTCTGCACTGTCCCCATTGTATTCGCTGCACTGCGTCTCACGCCCACGGCAGCACTACCGACACCATACATCCCCATACCAACTCCACCGAATAAACCAGCATACATTGTACTGTCACCCCATCTGTGATCCGCAGGTGGTTCTTCAAACAATGTGTCGGACCTACTTGATTGTGGCATGGGCCCGGAAGTTCTTGAAGATGTACCAAGTGGCGGGGAGGGTTCTGGTCTTGGGGGGACCGGCATCCCCTGAATTGTTGGTGTTACCAGAGTTATCATTTATATTTACAAAATATTTTATTTATAATGCTTGCAGTATACGCGCATACAAACTTTCATCATACACAGGGCGGGACTGATTTTCACTAGTTCCATAAATTACTTTTGTTCGACATTTTCCGTTTGAATAATGACTTCCGCCATATGACACAAAATTATAATTTATGGGATTGTGGTCCATTGTTTTCCCTTCGATTAGTGCTTTCATTTTTTTCTCTTTTAACGTATCCCAAATCCACTGTTCATAATTAAAAAATGAACGCGGCAACCAACAAATGTAAATTGCCGCACGTTTGTTGGTTGATGCTGTTCGATCGGCCAATTTATTTGCATGAATTCCACAAAAAAGAATTAGACAACCGGCAGGAATATTGTCAACTTGACGCCATTTTCCATCTACCATACCATATCCATCTTCCTTTAATGTGACATAGTCTCCATATTTAATATTATATGCGTCATATAGAGACGTCGTACGTGGGCGATACACTTCTTCCATTGGAATATCGGCATATACAAATGTTGCTCCACCAGCTGGTACAGGTAGTAAAGATAACGAAGATTGCAAAAAATATTTTCCACGTGTTTTTAGATCATTTGCAATATAACTCCCGGGTGAACCATTGATTGGATTTACATCCACATGTCCGGGAAGTTTTCCGCCCGTCTGTCTGAAAAATTCTGCTTCTTTCGTATGTACATTACGTGACCATGGTCCACGTTTTGCGTCTTCACCAAGAATACATACCGCATCATTTGATACGGTCATGTCGGATGAGGTACTATCATATAGTACCGCAAATAGTGATCTAACAATTGGATTCAGTCGCCATTCGACTGCATATGGATGTGAACCTGCACCAAATCGTTTGAGAATTCCACCCATTGACCGAGAACCATTTGGTGTTGTTTTATCTTGACACAACTTTTGATGTAATTCATCAACTTGAGTTGCATACTCAGAAAGGATACTTTCATCATCAATTACACGCACAATACAACAAGAATGTTCGGAGATGGCATTCCAAATCGCATCATAATTTTCTTGCTGCGCTTCAAGTGTAGTGCCATTAATAATTGGCAAATTAGAGGAAGGGATGTAGTCGTACATATACTTAGGATTATTCGAGAATGCCGTTGTTTTCGTCTGACTCAATATTGCCATTCGTCCTCATCGATCTCACTTGGGCGAAAATTGGGTAAATTTTCATTAAAATGGTGTCTGATAAATGCCTGTCGTGCTGCTGCATCGTCTATGCCGGCTGCTTGTGAGTAAATACGATTGTAGTCTAAGAATTCTTTCTCCTCTTTCTTAGCTTGTTCTTCTGTCATTCCTCCGGTGTTATACGCACCGCATAATAAACCTACGCACACTACAGCCTCGGTCAAAAGCGGAAAATATGCGAATTGACCTCCTCTTAAGTAAACTGCGATAAAATATACCACACAAAGTAAGACGACCATAACAGCAGCGGTAATACCGGCAGTTGGCCAATGAAACTCCATCTCTTACACTTATCATTATAAAATATTTATCCATCCCATCCGAGAAAAACACTTGGCAAGTGAAATCCCATTTTATTATATAATTACATACAAATTTGTTTTTTTGTTAACTATATGTAAATAGACAACATGGATCCAAAAGATATTAAAATGAAAACAGGATATGGTCTGGATATTGATTCAGATGACGAAGAACAACAACATTTTATTGCAACAACAATGGGACTAATGCAAGTTTTTTCAGAAGAAGCACTAAAAACGGCTGCAGAATACGTGATTGGATCTGGGCGTAAAAACGTTACAGATGACGATATTTTAAAAGGGTTAAAATTCCAAGCACGCATGTTTTTCCAACGGGTTGACGATCTTGAAGGACGTGTCGAAGATGCAGCAAAAGAATTATGGGAAAACGTATGTTCTGACGATTCCGACCCCGGGTCACAATCTGATGAATACGACAGCGACAGTGAATCAATGCAATCCGATGATGCAGATGGTTCGGATAGTTCGGATGGTTCGGATAGTTCGGATAGTGATATGGAACTTGATGCAGACGAAGAAGAACAATGCAAACGCATTGTTCCACAGGTAAATGCAATTGTAAAATCATGGGACAAGTATGAACCAACTGATCCGGTTTTAATATTTATAAAAAATGCAATTGATAAAACCGATGCAAACTAAATTCACGATTGTAAAATTTCCGCGGCATTTTCTAACCATTCTGGTATATCGATATGCTCTACCGTTAACACTTCTTCAAATAAAGCCTTTGGTGATTCTCCGATCTCATTGCATAACGCAATTGCAGATTTCATTAAACGTTTCACTTTATTTAGTCTCCGCGTTTTTAAACTATTTTTCATCATCTCTCGACGTTGTATGTCCGTTATATTAGACGACATGGTGTGCAAATTATAGTATTTGTTATTTTATGTTACAAAATAATAAATGTTTAACACTATCATGATCTCTGTACGTAGCGTATATTCTCGCGTTTATTCATATGTTTCTTCATTTGCCGGTACTGTAGACAAAAACGTACAAACAATCCAAACGGTCGATGACATTGTATAAATGGATATATATTAAAATATATTTTTAATAATAAAACAAATGGAGAATTCTTGGATACTAGCAATTATCATACCTGCCGGACTCTTATTTATTTATTCATTAATCCGTATATTTTCACAATTTTATATATTAAAATTAATATTATATTGGACAAATGCCACATCACATAATTCCGCACCGCCAGTCAAGATAACCATTGATAACGGTACCTAATAATATGTATTGTGGCACATCTGGACTTCGTGATTTTATGTATGCAGACATTATGGAAATGGCACAATTTTCCGTAATTATGTTTTCTTTTGCAACAATCTTACGTACAGTTGTCATGATTTATATACTAGATCCACTATCGGAAATTATGGTACGACCGGAACGTGTTCTAAAATTTCAGCAATCTGCATGGCGATTTGTATTATATTCATTTGCAACAATTTCATCAATTATTGTTTTTATGACAGATGATACTGTTGATTTTAAAGAATCATCTTTTTTTGAGAACTGGCCATTGTATAATCCAGGAAGCGGTATCAAGTTCATGTATGCACTATACGCCGGGTTTTATATTCATCAAACCGTCTATATTTTTGGAGACGAACGACTTGATGATTTTAATGAACATGTATTTCATCATGCAATTACACTAGTATTGGTTTATGTCTCATGGGTATTTAATTTTACAAAAATTGGCTTTTTTATCATGACTCTTCATGACGGTTCTGATGTATTTCTCGAACTCGCAAAATGCATGAATTATGCAAAAGAAATCCGTCCACGTCTTTCAATTATTTCGGATATATCATTTATCATTTTTGCATCGTCATTCTTTTACCTACGTCTTTATTTATATCCAGTATATGCAATTGGGAGTATTGTTAATCCATATGATGCATGTGCGCACGTATCATGTGCACTTTATGAAGGCGGTGTATCGTATTCATATTGTGCATCGAAACCGATATATGCCATAGCAATTGCTGCGCTTATGTCCCTTTATATTCTGCAGGTTATGTGGGCAGGTCGAATCATTAATGTCATTGCAAAAGTCATCGCAGGAAATCCGCTGGAAGATAATCGTGAATAAATTTATGGTATAATCAAACATTCAAAAAAAAATATATAGTATAAGTAAATACACACATGTCATCGCAAATAATGGCGTCGTTATACGATGATCGGGTCTCTGAAATGGAAAAAGACCATAACCAATCAATTATGTGGGCAGGAATTGGGTTCGCTGTATTTATAGTAATTGTGGGTGTATTAATGTTTTACTCATACAAATACGGTGATAAAAAATATACCGAATGGCAAGACGAAGCGGCCGATAAAAAAGAAGAACTAATTAAACCATATCGTGACATTATACTTGACCCCCATGCATCTCCATCTGATAAACGTCAAGCACAAGAAAGAATCACAGATATAGAACTCAGAATATATAACGCAAAACAGCGTAATCGTCACATGCACAACTATCACAGTAACAGTCGGCATTCGTTCAATTAAAAATATTTTGTTGATGTAAGATAAATGACACGTGGCAGTTACTTTGTACTACTTTTTGGTGTATGTGTAATTTTACTTCTGAATTTCTTTGTACTATTTGATTTTAAAACAAACACAATACATACAATGACAACTACACGAATTATAGGTCTCATGTGTTCCAATTTAGTTGGATTTGGTGGGTTGTGGCTGATTCATAAAAATTACCTGGATATGAATGACTTTGCCAACTTATCGTCAATGTTTATAAGAATAGATTAACTTATATAACATTCACAATTGCACGAGGGAATGCATTTTCATTATTTAACCCCATGCGAGACGAACGCATAATTATTTGTAGCTTGATGTCGTTTCGTGAATCTCCTGCGATAATTGATAATGTAGTTGAATATAAATCCAACCCCTGTGCAGTATTCGAACGATCTGAAATATCCATCATTACTACATATGGGTTCGTATATTTCAATGGGGAATTATACTTGCCAACATTTACTTTTTTGCGGCCACTTGAATCAAGAAATTCAGTATTCGGAAATGCTGCATGCACCTGACGTCGAATATGTGCGATTGCAGTCATACCGGCTACATTTACGCCAAGAAAACGCGCAGACATTAATAAAATCCGCGATGATGGATTTGCATTAATACTAGCATTAATAAGATGAGCAATTGAATCAACTGGGCTGTTTTTCATGGCAGTAAGGCGTTGAATTGTCTGTGGAATTGTTTCGTTTTCAATTAATTCAAAATCATTTTCAACTTCAACGTCAGGTTCTTCTTCACTCATAGTAACCGATGTCGTGCGACGAACACGACACATCGGACACGATGTTGCATTATGTAAACGTAAATTGTCATCTGCCTCCTTGCATATCACATTCATGCAGCAACTTAGAATTACTGCATTTTGACGTGTAACTTGGCAAAGTAAAACTGGACACTCCATGGAAGTTTGAAAAACTGAGTCAAGATTTGCCCCCAATCGAGTAAGATTTGATCGCATCTTTGATGCAGAACGTTGTTGTTCAACAGACGCATTACTTGGTACGGTAATCATATCGACGGCATCTTTTAATATACCCGAAATTACATCAATATTTAATTGATCGATATTTAAACGTTCAATTAATTCTTGGTATTGAGTTGGAGAAATACTTGCCACACGAGTTGCATGCGGCGCAAGTTCATCTCGCAGAAAATCACGAATACCAATTGGTGCAAGTACATCATTTCGCTGTCCAGTTAATACCGTACGAATATTTACAAAGTTACATTCCAATGTATATATATTATAGCCAGGTGGCATCATGGCGATTGCACGTTGATTTAAAGCATCCCGGATGAACGATGGCGTAAACATCATTTGCGCCTTCATATAAGCATATGCACTTGTCTTTGTTAGTGCAAATGTACTTGCCGGAAATACTGGGTATTGTAACGCCTGGCGTAATTTATGTTTTGGCTTTGTTGACATTTCATCATTTAGTTTAATTGGAGTCGCTTGGGTAATAATGTATGTCATTGCTTCAGACTCTGGGAAATTACCATGTTTTGTTATAGATGCATTGCATTCGTCCATACCACATGCTAAAAAGTCATATGACGGTTCCTCGCGTAACATTGCAGTCGTGGTTTGATTCATAGGAACGATCCAAATAATACGTTTCTTGCTATCATATGCAGTTTTCATGTTACGAGAATCAATATTAAACCACAAATCAACATTCGTGCCTTCAACTATTTTTTTCATGGTTTCATGAAGTTGTGTTTTTAGAGCAACTGGGCAAATAATTAAAAACAGACGAGCAAGATATTTTTCAACGTTATTCTTTACAGTTGTTGAAAAACCGCCATAGTCAACTTGATCAGGTGGGTTTTTATGAGCACTGGCGTATACATTAAATAGGTTGTCATCATTTACAAAACGCATTGCAGTCTGGCCAAGAATTATAGATTTCCCCGACCCGGGCATTGTTGTATTAATATGAAATTTCAATGGTACATTTGCAGGGTTGCGAATAACTAGCATATGATCAATGTCGGTATATTCGCGATGCGGGATAATACACGATTCAGAATGACATGGAAGGATGGTGGTATTCCATATTACCATTAATACTTGTTCTGGTAATATCTTAAGATTGCCAATATACATTTTACATGTACTGAAAAACGTTTCCAGTATTGTTTCTAAATTACTGTTAATATATTTCGCGAGATTATAATCCCGGGTTGTCTTGAATTCTAATTGTGCATCAATTGAATACGTTTTTCCGTAAGTTTGGTCAATGTGTTGAAGTAAGTCCGATGCAGAAATAAAATTTTCATGTTGCGATAACTCTCGGTCCAACATTTTCCATGGACGGTTTATCAATAAATCATTTGTCGCCATTATAACATCTCCATCATTTTCCTCTAATGATTGTAAACGTAAATTATCCCCCCACCCCGGGCGACGTTTGTGAATTCCATAAATAAGTGTGTGATATTTTTCATAAGAGGTCATATATCTTGTTACAATTTCACGAATAGACGTAATATATTCAGTTTCATCCCCGCGTCTAAACATATTGATTATATTACTTTCGTTTCTGGCCCACAGGAGTCTGTTTTACTTTGAAAAAGTGGTTAATTCTATGTTGTGTACCTTTTGCCTTTGCAGCAAGGATGCGATCACAGCCTTTATTTACTCTATCGGCAGAAAATTTCTTCTCTTCTACTAAAAATGCAATAAGTGCATCGCGGTTTATGGTATTCCATGTTAGTTCTTGCGTAATGTCCACGTCCGGGTTGTTGAATAAATCACGAACTGCTTCAATTGGATAATCATCAGGTACCATTGTTGAAAATTGTTCTTCGCCATGTTTCTTCTTTAACACATCAAGAACATTTTCAATTGTTGAATGTTCTTGAATTAATTGATATGCTCGAGTTGGGCCAATTCCTTTAATTGTTTTAGTATAGTCACATCCAGAAAGAATGCAAATCTCAATAAATTGATCCATTGTAATTCCCATGTCATTTAAAATATTTGGCAACGAGTATTCAACTGTTGGTTGCTTCTTTTGGTCGGTGCTATTAATATGACGGATTACATAAGTTGATCCAAATGTCAGAGAATCCATGTCTTCAGTTGCTGTGGCATACGCTTTTCCTGTTTTTACATATGCAGCACACGTAGCTTCGGCCTCACATGGTGCTTGAATGACCGGAATGCCCATTAAGGTTAGCATCTTTTTTACTTCTTCGCTATGTTCGCGAGTTGCGCGAACGCTTCTCTTTTCTTGTTTTTCGACTTCAGTTGCATCGTCGGTTAATTTTAGTTCGGATAGTGCTTGTGCCTGTCGTTCATTTCGTTTATCAAGCTCTTTCTTTTTCAAAAGAGGTGGCTTTCCGTCAAAAACATAGACGGGTTTAATTCCTGCTTCAATTAATCGAATGGTTCGGTAAAAAATACCTGTTAAATGTGAAGTCACTTCACCTTCGGAAGCTGCAAGTTGCCCCGATGGACCTTGTCGAATAGCAATAAGACACTGATAAATTTGCATAGATGCATCAATCATAATTACTTTTCCAGACAGTAAATCTAAATCTTTATTTGATGTACCATTGTGAGCTTTGTTATTAATAAGACGAGATAGCCCATTAATCCCCATTACATACACTTAATCTTTTGTTAACCGAGTAAGCAACCAACTGACACTAGTATGTATACTATTTTCACTAGTTGAGATAACATATGGGTGTTTATAACTTGAAGATAACGCAGCGTGTGTTATAGGTGCGTGCGTTTTTTTATTGTATCCAATATTCGTGCATATATTAGTTAATTCGGCGATAATTGGAGATGTCGTAGAAAAATCAACGATTGGTGTATATACCATAACCGCAGTTGAAACGTGCTTAAGTAAAGCTGCACTCCCTCGAGTCCATATACGCGGATTATTATCCGCATATTGTTTTTTTAATGTAGAACAGATGACCGATATCGGTAATTTATGCAGATATACATAAGAATCGATGTTGTTTAAGATCACACCTTCCATTTTGCAAATATCCTCTGGGGTAATTTCTAGATTCATACCGAACGCTTTATGTGCCCATTCTGCGTTGCATGCTTTGTATATCCAGGTTGCATGTACATGATTAATTTTAGACGATAACGACAAACATGAAAGTGCGATAGTTGATATTAGTAATATTTTAGCTTCTTCGGTACTATGTCCATTGCATAAGTTTGGTATATTGTCCAAAGTTATAACATCTACAGTATGCATGAAATTGTACATAATTTGCACGGCCTGTTGCATCAGAGTAATATGAAATGACACCTCAACAAAATGTCCAAATTTGACGAGGAGTTCACTTGAATATGTCCACATACTGCGGCCCGTTTTATCAAGTGCAGTTGTAAAACCATGCCGAATAAATGGATCACCGACGAAATCTACAGTGTATGACGCAAGAATACGGCCGGGTGCTGATGGAATCATGACAACCGGATGATCAAACACGACCAAGTCGGTAAGTATAGAATGCGCGGTTATTGTGTCACTGTAACGACTGCACAATATCTTATATAATACGCGCATAAGTGATCGGTTGCGGTGCACGTACTTTGTGTCAGCTGTTTTTATATTATTGCAAAATACCGAAACATTGCATGTATGTTCATAAAAATCGTTAAACGTCACCCCTTCGTTTATCATAGCATTGTAAGTAGGAATAACCTCCATGTCATTTTGGAGAAATGCGAGTGCAATTTCCGCAACATTTACGATATCATTGGTTGTGTGTGGATTATTTAAAATTAACGACTTGTCAAAGTATGATAGATAAAATGAAGGCAAGCCACTTTCACTAAACGTTGTCATATAAATCGTAGACACTGTAACGTATCCATGTGTTACATTGTGAGAATGAAGCGTTGCAAGTGCAGATAATATACTCCGCATCATATGAACAATTATTATTTCTGGACATGGTCCAAGAGATCCATATTTTATTACATCGTACACACTGTCTACTGGCAAATTGTATATAATTGCATTCTTGTTCAAATAAGTTAGAGACGCATCCATTGTAAGAATAGCTGGGTGACTATCGAACAAACGATTAAGCAATACTGAATTTACATATTGTCGCGACAATCCATGACTTTCGCTTGGGGGTTTATATTGCTTCATTAACTTTTGTTTGCCATTAATTCGATCATAAATCATTGTTTCAGCGCCATTGTTCACTATCTTGTTATATATATTCGATTTGTTCAGTGCACTTTGTTCAATCCCGAACTTTGTGTTTTCTTTGAATGTTTTATTCACGCAATTTAATGTATGTAAAAGTTTATAATATGGCGATCCAATTCCATAACGAGTGTCATTATATGTATTAAACATTTCTGTTATTAATACCGATACGATATCTGCATTTTCAAACATATAGATTACAGATCGTCTATCTTAGGCGCCAGATAAAATTTCACAGATCCACGTACACCAAGTGGGTATGTAAGACACATTGGCATATCATTTACTAAATCTAGTACTACAATATCAGATGCAGTATTTTTCATAAAGTTACTAAAATACTTGAGTGAAAACTTTTGGACTACTGGTTCGGTAATATCCATTTTGTTATTTCGAAGAGGGTCATTTGCTGGAATAGTTTCTGGATCTACTGGTTTTATAAGAATATTTCCTTTCCCAAAATCACCATTTACCGAATAAGTAACGCCATCCTTTGTTCCAGAAATTGTAATCACGTCACCAAATGTTTGATAATCCTTTACAATGCGCTTTAGATCAATTGAATTCATTTGTACATGCAAATGCGGTTCGAGTTCCGGAACAGACATTGCGTCCTGCTCAATGTCAAGTAGATTGAGCTCGAAATCAGTAATTCGGTCACGTGTTGGTGTCTCAAACATTATTAGGAGTACCGAGCCGCCGTTAAATCGAAGTGTAAATGTATCATCGGGACCGGAACATGCAAGAATCTTTTTAAATTTGTCAATTGGGATATCAATCACAAGCGGTTGACTACAATCATAGTGAAGAAAACCATCACGCAACAGATTAATTGCAGCAAGGCACACATGCGTAGAATCCATTGCCTGCACGACCATACCATTTTCACTACAATCAAACCTACATTCAATAATTAACTCAGCAATACATTCAATAACTCGACGAAGCAGTCCGGCATTTCCTTTGCACTCAAACATATGCTTAGTAGAAATACAAAAAAACTATATTTTATATAGTGTAAGTAAATGAATTCAAGAGTATTGGCAGTCGGGGGGAGTGTACTTTTAGTAATTGTAACAATTGTATTACTAATACTTGTACAAACAAATACATTATTTGGTGCAAAAGCATCAATACCAACACAAAAATCAATAATCGGCGGGCAAAATGTTGCATCATACAATGATACAAATGGTGTAGTTTCACTGGCAAGATATTCTCATGATACGTATCATAGTCATTATTGTGGTGGTACATTAATTCATCCAAAATATGTACTAACTGCAGGGCACTGCCCAGTTAGGGTAGATGATTCTGTTAGAATTGGTTCAATTTACTCATATGGTAACAACAATAATGATAACAACAGTTATGATTATAGTGTTAAAAGATCAATACGTCATCCATCATATAATGGAAACACTGCGCAGCATGATCTTATGTTAGTTGAACTTAAAGAAGAAGTACCTGCACATATCGCTACACCAATGATTGTTAATTCAGATCAAGGAGATGATGATCCACATTTTACGCCAACAAATGCTGCAATTAATCATGAATACATGACAGCAACCGGGTGGGGGAAAACACGTGACGGCAATCCATTGATTTTAAAATCTGCAAAGTTGCGAGTGGAATTAAATACAAATACGTGCGTAAATACATCAAGTATGCATAGTTTAGATAACTTTCCTGGACAGATTGGATTGTCATATACGAATATATGTGCAACGGGCAATGAAAATGATGCAATATGTAATGGAGACAGTGGTGGTCCACTATTTAAAACGTACGATGGAAAAAAGACAGTGGTTGGAGTATCAAGTTTTGTCATGTTACCATGTGGACTAAAAGGTGAACCGGATGCATTTGTTCGCGTGGGCATTTACACCGATTGGATTAAGCATTATATCCAAACAGCAAGCGGTACAATTTCGACCGAAGACAGTACTCCATCCATAAATGATATTGGGGCACCATCAGCGAATAACAGTGATGATGATCCAGACGATGGAAATAATACACAAACCGCAATAATAATAATAATTGTATCGGTTATTGGTGTTATTATTGCTGGAGGTGGTATCGCATATAGCAGTTCATCAAAATCAAGAACATTATCAACGAATCACATACAAGAAATGGCACCGAGTATGTCACGAATTTCATCGCTCAACCTGTCACGAATTCCATCGCTCAACCTGTCACGAATTCCATCGCTCAACCTGTCACGAATTCCATCGCTCAACATGTCACGGCGTTCATCGTCCGACATGTCACAACGTTATTCGAGATTTTGATCCAGTGTATACGCTTCAAATTCAATATTGTCATCATTGCCATTAAAAATCATTACATATACCGGAATCATAAAATCAGCCGGGAGTAACTTTTCTACATCCGTTTTTACGTGAGGAATATATGCAATTAGCGAGCCGTCGTCAGTTTTTACAATAATAACAACCCAATTCATATTCCATATGAGCACCTCAAAAATTTCACCCGGGATGTTATAATTTCTATGAATTGGATATACATCGCTATGAAATAGTATTTTAGTTATTCCACGTTTTAGACGTACAGCAACCGCAAGTTCTCGTGGTATTTTATCATCTTTAAGTTTTTTTGTACTATTATTTGATGAAGCACACACCATATATTCATCATCTAATACAAATGAAACTGATAATTTCGGCAGTTGAGATTTTACAAATTTTACATCAGATAATAATGTTTGTAAATCCGGCCGATTTCCATCAACTGCATATACAACAGTTCGACCCTCTTCTGTTGAAAGAATGTACTCAGTTGTATAACCAAACTGGAATGATCCACCTACCATTAACAAATTTTTTGCATCATACGTTGTCATACTTTTTGTCGTTTGTGGAATATGGCGCAATTCTCCCTTGTCAACTACACAATATGTATATTCACGCAATAACGGATGTCCACTAAACTCCATGTCGATATAACTTGCATTGATAGTGTTAAAATGTATATTTGGATACCGCGTTCCATATACTTTAGCCAATGCACATATCATGTATCTAATTGTATTATGATGACACACCATTATAACTGATCGTATGTCGCTATTTCCCATTTTCTTAACTTGTCTTGCTAATTTTAAATAATCTTTGTATCGTTTGTCGTAGTTATCTCCCCGAACAACTTCTTCTAATAATGGTGTGTATTCAAACTTGCAATTACCGAACCCATTAAACGCATGTGTTGCCGTTTCCATTGCTCGATTCATTGTACTTACCAAAATTTTTGTGTCATTTGTCACATGTAGTTTGTCCACCCCTCTATGTGTTTTAACGTCAAACTTTATGAATGGAGTACCCGCTTCTATACTATATACAATTTCACCGTTATTATCACTTTCATATATACCAAAACAGTTTCCCGAAATCATAGATGCATTTAGGTCATTTGCTTGCTGTATCCCCATTTCACTCAAATGTGAATTTCCACCACCCGGACCGGTACATACATTCTCATCTCCGTTACCGGTCTGATGATATAAATTACACATGGACTGACCATGTCGAATAAAACGCACTCTCATGTTTACTGTAAGACAAACAATATTTTAATTTTATATACATTATTATAAAGATGAGTACTGAAACAGACGCGTCCACCACGAATATCCCGCTTTATACACACCGAGTACCCATGACATCTGGTCGTGTAAAAATGCCACTGCGTGGCAGTAAGATCCCAGTTCGTTTTGAAACAGTCGCACCACATAAAGAAATCAAAAGGCGCAAGTTCTTCAATCCACTTAACCCATGGACATGGAGAATTTGGTCAAAGTAAAAAAGTAAGTAATCTATACGTCTGTTTATATTTCCGAATAGTAACGCTAGCAGATTGTAACATTCGCAATGACGCAGTTTTTGTTGTAATGTCGTTATAATCATCTAGATATACAATCTCGCAGATACCCGATTGAATTATTAATTTTGTGCATTCATTACATGGAAATAATGTAACATACATCGTACATCCATTGACTGATGTACCATTTGCATTCAAAATGGCATTTGCCTCACTATGTACAACAAATGGATATTTTGTATTCAGAATGTTTGAATTTTTCTCTTTTTTACCCCACGGGAAATCATCGTCATCGCATCCACGTGGCATGCCGTTATAACCAATTGATATAATTTTATTTGTCGTTGATTCAATAATACAAGAACCAACCTGTGTGCTTGGATCTTTTGATCGCATTGCTGATAATTTCGCAACACCCATAAAATACTGATCCCAACTTATATAATCCGCGCGTTTTTCTTCTGTACAAGACATACACTTTGTAAAGTCCATTGTTTGTTAATAAAACGGCCTGTAGTCTATATCAAAACTACCACGCACGCGCCATTGTGGTCTGCATTGGCCCAGTTTTCGGAATATTTGATTGCATGCTATGTACTCGTTTAATATATTCGTTTTTATGTGCTCGTGCCGCTCGCGTATCACCAGCAGGAACTAGAATGGTAGCAATCATGACTGAAACTGGGAAAATAATTATTGAACTAAGAACCACACCAAGTGAACCACCAATAAATCCGAAACCCGCACCCATATTACCTTTTATGAAATACAATACTGCAAACACTAACATTGTTATCATACCGGCGACAATAATTACAGCCGAAGTTATACCTGCAGTATCAATTGCTCGTCCGGGTGATATAAATCTACGATTTAGA
>Ga0209630_10002189_pt1 | contig 19305 bp, 22 predicted proteins | sample COG_01_FD_184745 | JGI IMG/M metagenome (GOLD analysis project Ga0209630, IMG submission 184745) | Pelagic Microbial community sample from North Sea - COGITO 998_met_01 (SPAdes) (version 2) | ecosystem: Environmental > Aquatic > Marine > Neritic zone/Coastal water | place: Helgoland, sampling... | reverse complement strand
TACTATTATTACTATTATTACTATTATTACTATTATTACTATTATTACTATTATTACTATTATTACTATTATTACTATTATTACTATTATTACTATTATTACTATTATTACTATTATTACTATTATTACTATTATTTTTTAATATATTTAAATAATATTTTTCTGATTGTAAACATATTGGACAGACTTTTTTTTCGTTTTCTATATACCAATTATTAATACATCTTTTATGACATTTTATATTACATTTATGACATATATCAACTATATTTTTATCTAAATTTTCTAAACAAATTATACATAGACTTTCACTATATAATTCATTATGGACTTTATTATTATTCATATATAATTTAATAAAGTTAATACTATATTTTTTAATAAAATTTTCTATATATAGTTTTTTAATATATGAAGCATTACTTAATGTGTCACCTACATATAAAATACTACCACTAAGATATGATTTACTAAATTGTTTTATATAATTTTTATATAATATGTTACATTTTTTAGAAGAATCTACACTAATCATAAAAGTATATAATCTTAGTTTTTTATATTATTTACTATTTATTATTAATTTTCATTAATTGTATCAATATATTTATATAAATCAAAATCAAAATAATTTAATATTATATTTAAATAATAATTATCAATTGGATAGTTTTCATGTATATAAGAATATATTAAAGATAATGGTAGATTAATTTTTACTGCAAGTTTTTGTAAAGAAATATTATTTTTTTGACATAATTTATTTATAATTTGTCTCATATTACTCGGTATATGTAAAAATTTATAAGGGTCACTTTTATAAATATATGTGTCAGTTTTTTTTTTTAGTTTATTTGTTTTATTATTATTTTTGACTGATTTCCAGGGAATAGATTTTTTAAAGTTTTCAAATTTTTGCTTTATTAATATATCTTCAACTATTTTATTATATTTTCTTTCAATTGTAATAATTTCATTACTAGTTAAATAATTCATATATATATACTATCATATCAAATGTTTAAATATTAATATATATTAATATATATATATTAATATATATATCTTCTTCTAATATCTTCTAATATCTTCTAATATCTTGTAATATCTTCTAATATCTTGTAATATCTTCTAATATCTTGTAATATCTTCTAATATCTTCTAATATCTTCTAATATCTTCTAATATCTTCTAATATCTTGTAATATTTTTCGTATGTAAAATGTATTTAGAAAATATAATTAATAATAACTTATATGAAGTATAAATCTTTAAATTTTATCAGTAATTATTTATTAGATACTATAAATAAAGAAACTGAAGATATTTTATTTAAAATTAGTAATGACTATAAACTAGATTATAATGATTTAAAAAAAAAATATGTAGTAAATAGTGATATATCTAATGATATTTCGGAAGATATTGATTTAACAGAAAATAATTTACACTTAGAACAAAGTATAAATAATAATATCAAAAATACAATAGACTGTAATATAAGATGTTTAGGTATTATAAAATCGGGAGCTCAATGTGCAAGAACACGAAAAAATGACTCATGTTATTGTTTGATACATCAAAAAAGTTTAAAATTCGGAAAAATACATATTAACAACCAAATGTAGATTCACCTGAATATATTATATATAAAAATCCATCCTTATCTTTATTTTCATTATATACTTGTCTCATATTAAAACTAGAACTTAATAATTTATCATTGCAAAATATAAATATAGCTTTTTCAGGCGTCATTTTAATTCTTTTTTTTACAACATAAATTAATTGACCAACTGTTAAATCCTCTGGAACTAAATATTTATTTTTATCTATATTAGGAATAATATTATCATTTTTATTAGATAATTTTTCTACAATTAATGGTATTCGTGTAGGATATTTTTTTATTATCTCTTCTGATTCTTTTAATCTATCCTCAAATGTTTTTGAGATTTTATAATTAGTCATAATATATATATATATTAATTAATATATTTTTTAAATCTATTTATCGAATATTTTTTTAAAATTATTTAATAATACATGATTATTTAATTCACTATAATTAACATTTTCTAAAATTTTTTCATCATTTTGACTTAATTTAATATTAGTATTTATATCTACAAAAATATATTTTAGAATATTATCTAAATTATAATTATTCATAATTATTATGTAAAATAATATACCACATACTATTTTTTCCAAAATATTAATATAAAATCCAGTTTTAAAGTTAAATTTATCAAAAGAATTAAATTTATTATATAGTAATCTAAAATAAGGAATGACTAATATAGTAATTGTAAAAGCTATTACTATATTATATTTATTTTCATAGTACTCATTATTTATTAATAATAAGAATAATGGTAAACCTATTATTAGTAATAATATAAAACTATTTAATTCATTACTTAGTTTTATTATATTTTTATTACATTTAAATGATGTAACCATAATTCTACAACAATAAACTATAAATGTTACAAATAATGTTTCATATGTAATTTCCAAGTTATTTGTATATAAATAAATTAAATTAACTATACAGAATAATTCTAAAATATTAATTATATGATTTACATTAAATATTATTAAATCATTAATTAAATCGCTATTATTAAATAGTTGAATATAATTATTTTCTAAAAATATACTTCCTAAAATTGGTATATATTTAAGTTCTGGTATATTATGTATTGAATATAAACCCCCCCCCTTTTTAATTTTATTCTTATTATTTTTATTATCCTTATCTAATTTACATTTTTTCTCATACTTACTTAATCTATATAGTAATTTTTCCAAATCCTTTGCTTTATTCTTATAATTAAATAAATAAGTATCATCTGAAGTATAACCTAATTCTGATTGAATATTTTGTAAATCTTTTATAATACTTCCACCTTGCATTATTTAATACTATATACTTATACATATATTTTTTAATAAAATAAATACATGAAATTTATAATATATTTTAAATAAATATTATTTACTTATTTACATTATAAATATTTATTTCGTAAATAATTTGTTAAGGCATTACTTAGAGTAGTATCATTATAAGTATTTTGTTTATAATAATAATTTTTATTTAAAAATTTATATGCTTTTATTAACTGATTCTTTTTTTCTGTATTATATTGGTATAAAATATTAGATTCTGCTAAAGTTTTTTTAATTTGATAATTTTTGTAGTTTTTATAATTTATTTTAAAATACATTAAATATTTCATTTTTACATTATTCAAATATATATTATGTATTTTTTTACCATATTTTATATATATTTTTTCTCTATATAAACATTCTATTAATCCATAATTTTTAAAAAAAATATTTGAATGATAAACCATAAAACAAATATAGCTTATTTAATTTTATGATTTTATTCTATAAATAGCATAGTATTTATTTATTTATTTATTTATTTATTTATTTATTTATTTATTTATTTATTTGTTTTATAGTGTTTCTCATTACATTATTAAAATTATTTAAACTTTTATTTTTTTCATAAATGCAATATATTATTAAATAATTTGTAGAATCATCCATATCAATATATTTATAACCTTGGTTAGTTATCTTATATTTAATACAATTTAATATATAATCACATTCATTTCGTGTTTTCTTATAAAACAGATTGCTATTTATATTATTTTGAATATTTGATTTTATTAAACTTAATGATTCATCTAAATCTAAATTAGTTTTTTCATATATAAGTATATTAATACTATTTTCTACAATATGTCTAACTCTATGTAATTGTTGAAATGCTTCTCTTACATTTAATGTTGTACATTTATAAAATCCATATACATAATCAAAATATTTTAAGTTAAAATCAACACCAAATACAACTTTAGGCGATACAATTACTACATTATATTTACTCCAAAATAAATTTACATCATACATTAATTTTTCAGTTTTTTGATCTGTTTCACTATTATATAGTAAAATATTATTACTTTTCTTATTATTTATATTATTTATATTATTTATATTATTTATATTATTTATATTATTTAAAAAATTATAAATAAATTTTGTTTTAGTTAAAGTATCGCAACATATGTAAATTTTTTTATTATTTAAATAATTCATTTTTAAGTCTTCTAATATATCTTTTTCTGTATCATATAAATTATAATTTATATCATTATTGTAGTTATTATAGTTAATTATTGTACTATACATAATTTTTCTAAAATGTAAATAATATTTTATTATATTATTATTTAAATCTGCATCAGTAATTAATAACTTATTACAATTTACTAATAACCATTCTAATATATTAAAAACACTTGTTTTTGTAGTTTTATCAATGCATAAATAATTACCTATATAGTACATAAAACTAACACCTTCATCAATCCATATAAAATCAAATTTTTTTAAGGGAAAGTCTAGTTTACAAATACTGTCCGGAGAAATAATTAATTTGTCACTCATTTTTATATTTTCACTATTTGAAGTTATATAATTAATAACATTAATATTATTTTGTTTTAATTTATCATAAATTGTATAAGTTAATGTTCTTCTACAACTAAGTATTAAAAAACTAGATATATTATTATCTTTTATATAATTAACTGTTGCAGTAGATTTACCACTACCCATACCAGATTTTATAAATAGTGTATTAAAATCCTTAAAATTAATAGGATTTATATATTTTTGTGTATATAATACACTTTTTATATTTAATTCATATGGAAATTTTAATAATGTATATGTATTATTTAATAGTGTATCATCTAAATTATATTTATCAAAAACAATTACATCATTATTTAATACTGATGGTAAATAATTTTTTTTTTTTAAGCAAATATTAAATAAATTATAATGAAATAAATAATTATCTAATTCTTCATAATCATTAAAATAATAATATTTATGAATTACTCTATATAAATAATCATTTTCTTGTATTATTATTAAGTCTTTTTTATTAAATTTTAATAAAGTTAATGTATTATTAAATATATCAGTAAATATATTTTTATTATTTGTTAATTCTATATAAAAAAATAATCTAATAGATTTTGAAAAATCTACATATTCATACAAATTACATTTATGTTTTTTTTGAAATTTAATTATACTTTCAACTGTTCCAATACTAAACATTTTATTTCGTATATTCTGTTTAAAAATAAATTCAGGTTCTATTTTATTTTGTATACATAATTCAAGTGTATCATATGATTTCATTTAAAAAAAATATTAATATTTAATTATTATTATAAGTAATTATTTATATAATTTATTTCATTTATTTCATTTATATAATTTATTTCATTTATATAATATGATCATATGCAATAATATTATTATTAATAGGACTTCGAATAATATGTGTAATATTATCAACTAAACCTTTATCATATCCTGTACTAAATTTTCTTTTTAGATTATTAACTATATTATCTGTACCAAAGAAGTCATGACCAATTACAGGTCCTTGAATATTATGACCAAGTGTACAACAAACAATATTATTTACTACTATAGATTTTCGAGTATTTAATACAAAATTATAAAGCTTTGTACAATCTGCATTTTCTGCACCCACAACATCAATAGGAAATCTCCATGTTCCATTAATCTTAATTGGATGATACGGAGTAATTTTTAATCCATCTGAAAACTCACTTAAACACGTACTATTATTACATGGAAATGTTACAACACATTCTATAATAGCGGGATTACCATCACTATCTATAATATGTGTATTTTTACGTAAATCCTTAATCTTAACACAAGTATTATCAGCAATTTTAACTAATGAATCACCATGAAAACAACCTGCTGAACTAATTGTTCTATATAAATTAGGATTACTATTTAAATTATTATCTGTAACGGGTACTGTACTACTTCTATAATTAGTAGAATTATGTGAACTATTTGATGATTGTGTATAATTATTATATTGAGAGTATTGAGTTTGTCGATATTGTACCGGTTTATGATTTGATTTAGGTGGTTCATAAGTACAAAATATTTCATGATAATCTTCTGCTAACTCAATCATTTTATCATTTTTATAATGTTGTAATCCTGGTTGAATAAAGTTAGGACAAACTTTCTTATTATGAAACTGAATAATAGATGGTATAAAGAATTTACCCCATTTATTAAAATATTCAAATACAGTAAAACCCTTATAAATTTGGTCGGTAATATCTTTTAAAAAGTCGTCTAAATAAGTATCTACATAATCCATATTATTAATTTCACTAATTAATATATCTAATTCATCTTTAGCATTATTACATTTATAACTATTTATATTTAATAATTTATTATATATACTATTTAGTTTATGAGTTGTATATAATCTTAAATTATTATAATTGGTATCAATATTAATTTTATTATTTAAATTAACATCAAATGTATTATTATTAGTACTAACTACAATTTTAGTATCAATTGGTTTTACAATATCAATTATTTTAACTGCTAATTGCTGTGATATATTCATAGAGCCCATATGTATAATTAATTTCGTATCATTAATAATCTCATAATGAAATAAATCTAGATTTTTTGTAATTTCATTAATATATGTATTATTCTCATATGTTAACTCTATATTTACTGATTTACAACATTTTGTTGTTAGATTAATTAATAAATGAATTATTGTAGGACCTACTAAACTAGATTCAGGCATATAAAAATATGAACCATTAGTTTGTTTAGATAAATTAATTAAAGATTTTATTTCTAGATTATATCCCAATCCAATAGTATTTATACTAATTTGTTCAGTTAAATTATTTTTTAGTAATGATTTAAATATATGTTTATCTAATCCATTAGGTGTATAATGTGCTGTAGGTGCACCATCTGTTAATAATACAATATTCGAATATGTATTTGTTTCTTTAATATAAGTAAAAGCTTTTAAGAATGCGCTATAAATATTGGTTTGACCATCTGGTACAAGATTACCAATTTTAGTATTAATAGCATCAATATTATTACTTGTAATATGTTGAGGGTCACAAATTACATCAGAATTATCACTAAATTTAATAATACAAATTTCTACATTAGAATTATTTTCAAGTAATTTACAAAATACTCCAAGACTATGTTTAACTAATTCCAGAAATGATAGTTGACAATTTATTTCACTACCTTTAATATTAATTGTTGCACTCATACTGTAAGAAGTATCTACTAGAAAATAAATAGTTTGTTTAATAGCTTCAGTTTCATTTGTAGTTATTTGATAGTAATCAAAACCATTTTCATTTAATTTATTATAACTAATAAAGTCTGTATTAGGTGTTTTTAGTGACTCAATAAGATCATTATATCTTTTAATATTTGATTTATTTGTATCAATTAAATTTTTTAAATTATTAATTTTATCATGTAATTCTTCAATTTTATTTTTTCGCATACGATCTAATGTTAGATTTTCAAAAGTTAAAGACCTTCTACTAATCGGACATGTTTTCTTACGTGACAACCATTCTACAATTGTTGATTTATCAAATAATGAACCACAACCACAACCACATAAATAAGGTTCACTAGTATATGTTTGACTAATACAACATTGAAATAACGATGAATCTAATTCTTCTTGTGTTTTAATTAGTAAATTAATATTCTCATCTAGTTTAGTTTGTTCATTATTAAGTCTTTGTTGCTCCATAGTTATAGATATATAGTTATAAAAAAAAATATAAAAATCAATTTTAATTTATTAATTTAGGGTCTTTTTTTCATATTTAATTGATTTGTTAGAATATAAAGTTGTATAAGTATTTTCATCATATTTTTTGACATTATATATATATATATATATTTATTTTAAAATTTTAAATTATTCCATAATTCATTTCCGGTTTTTACATTAGTTTTATTTTTACTATACATTCTAATTATTGTTTCAGATTTATAATATGGAATAATAAAACTATTATTTTCTGATACTAATGTATATACATTATTTGATTTATTATTAAAATAATAAACATTTGCTAATGGGTCTTCATTATTGTTACTAGCAAGACTTATTTTTACAATATCTAAAATATAATTTGAATCTATTTGTTTTAGTAAATCTAATTTTGATTTATTATCAGGTCCAATAATTATTTTTTCTCCAATAAGAATAGGTAAATTTCTATTATAAATATTTTCTAGTTCCTCTATATGTTTTGAATTAATACGAGATAATACAACACTGTCAGTAAAATCAATAAAATCTATATTTGTTGCTTTTATTTTTTTTAGTATGGGAATTAGTAAATATTCAAAAGCCTTAACTGCATGATGACTATATATTTGTTTATGTAATCTATATCTTGATGAAAATAATAAATATATATCTTGTTCTAATTTATCATTATATGCTAATACACTATTATTATTATATTCTAATACTTTAATCATAGTTAATAATCTAGAAAAATCATTATATTGAAATCCTATATGATATGAGTCACGTATAATATAATCTATTTTGTCTACATCAATATGATTAACTTTATTATTTACTATTTGATATAGCCAATTATTTTTTAGATGTTCAGGTGGTTCAATTATATTACAAATAAACTCTATTTCTTCAGTTGTTAAATTTAAATTATACTTATTAACCATATTTTTAAAAATATTAATACCACGTTGTTCATGTTCATCTTCATCAATTGATTTTACATAGTGATCATATAAGTGACTAAATGGTCCATGACCTAAATCATGAATTAATCCACCTATTCTTACTAATTCAATTAATCGATCATCTATATTTAATTCAACTTGATTTTTTTTTAGTTCATTTAATACTATTTCAACAAGATAACATACACCAAGTGAATGTTCAAAACGAGTATGTGTAGCACTAGGAAATACAAAATATGTTGCTCCTAATTGTTTTAGATCACGTAATCGTTGAAACTCATATGTATCAATAATTTTAATCATTAATGGTGTTAATGAGATAAATTTATGAATAGGATCATATATTTGTTTGTTATTCATTATTAAATAATTAATTAGTAAAATCAATTTTATATTAAAATAGTATATATAATTAATACAAAATTGATTTATATAATTTGAATAATTATAAAATATATATGATACATAATTTAAGTAACGATATATTATATAATATTTGTTATAATAATAATATAAATACAGAAGAGGAATTGTTAATAGAAAAATTAAAATTGAGAAATATGATGTTAGTAAATAAATCATTATTTAAATTTATAATATTAAAATATGAAAAGTTATATTTGAGTAATTTAGATACTAATTATAAATTTATGTATGAAAAATATAATAAATTCTATGAAGTGAGTATATTAGAGGATGTAGATTTTATTGATTTGTCTAAATTTAAAAATTGTATAAATTTATCTTTAAGAAGTTGCTATAATATTATTGACGTATCATGTTTAAAAAATATACAATTTTTAGATTTATCAAATTGTTCAGAATTAGTAGATGTTTCCATGTTAGGAAATTGTAAAAAATTAGAATTATCAAATTGTCGTAAAATTACAGATGTATCAAATTTAGGAAATGTGCCATATTTAAATTTAAGTCATTGTGTTAGTATTTATGATACATTACAATTAGGAAATCATGTATTCTTAAATTTAAAAGGTATATATGAATATGATGTTTCAAATTTACGTGATGTAAAAATACTTGATATTAGTTATAATAATAATATATATGATATATCCGCATTAAAGAATGTATATAATTTAAATATAAGTAATTCATTAAATATACACTTAACTACATACATGAATAATAATATATTTACAGCGGAGAATACACATTTAGTAGATGATGATATTAAATATTTGAAAAATGTAAATACATTAATTTTACCAAAAAATAATTATATAAGTGATTTATCACCATTAGTTAAAACTAAAAATTTAGATATAAGGGGGTGTAAAAATATAACGGTGTTACCATATAATACTTTATTAGATTGTATATATGTATCACATGAAAGTTATTACTATGGAAATCTAATAAGTTTAGATATACATAATTTAAATATAAAAAATATAGATATAGATAATTTTTATTGAATTATTTAAATTATTTAAATAAATAAAAATATTAATAAAAATATTAATAAAAATATTAATAAAAATATTAATAAAAGTATTAATAAAAGTATTAATAAAAATAAAAAGAAATATAATATTATAATGAGTATCAAATCATATATTATAAAAATATTTTTTGCTATTATATTAGCTTGTTTATATTTATCTTTATCATTAGTTTCTAGTCAAATTATTAATAATCTAATGAATAGATATAAAAATTATTTTAAAAATAACACAAAAAATAATATTAATTTAGCAATTAGAATTTATGTTAGAACAGCATTAATAATAATATTTTTATATATGATTCGTAGTAGTATTAAATATATGTTACCTAATACTATTTATGATTTTGAATTAAATAACAAAAAACAAATTGAAAGAAACGTAATTATATGTTCTTATGGATTATTTTTATTACAACCAGAATATAGTGATGATATAAAAAAATTATTTAATAATATTATTTAATATGATTATATATTTTCTATAACATTATATTGTTCATATGTAATCCAAAATATTATTTGTGTTGGTAGTAATTTTAACCAAGTTGATACAAAACCTTTATATAGTACTAAATAACCTTCTTTTTTTATTATTTGAATTAAACATTCATATGCACTATTATAAGGACTATTATATTTCATTAATTTTGATTTTACTACATCAACTGGTGTACATACAATTGCACTCATAAAACTTGAACAAATACTTGAAGAAATAGTAGAACAAATACATAACAATAAACTATTATTTAAATTAATATTTTTTTCTATATTTTTTTCTATATTTTTTTTAAAATAATCATATGTACTAAATTCACAAACACTTATTAGTATTGAACGCGATATATTAGGTATTGCTCCTTTCCATAATCCATATACCCCATTTGTATTTATAATATTATTCATAAGATTAATCATAGAAATTCTAGTATTTGTTTTTTTTTCATTTATATAATATACCTTTAATAGATCAAATGGACTTGCTATAAATTGTGAAATTCCTCCTGTTAAACCACCTAAAATAAAATTATTTGTAGTATTTGTAGTATTTTTAGTATTTTTAGTATTTTTAGTATTTTTAGTATTTTTAGTATTTTTATTATTTTTATTATTTTTATTATTTAAATATTTACTATTTTTTAAACTTTCATATAAAGTAATTTTACTAATATTATAAATAGAATGACGTATTAATGTTGGTTTTAATCCATTATAAACTTGAATTTTATTACTTTTTATAGATTTAATAAAATATGTACTAAATTTACATGATTTATTAAGTTGTAATAATATTTTAGTATAATCTATAGGATTTATATTATTTTGTAATATAAAACCTGAAATACTTAATAAACCTATATTTTTAAATTTATTTTTATTATTATCGGTCATAATAAAAGATTTTGTATAAATAATTATAGATATTTTAATTAAATTATTAAATTATTAAATTATTAAATTATTAAATTATTAAATTATTAAATTATTAAATTATTAAATTATTAAATTATTAAATTATTAAATTATGTTAGTATAAATCATATTATAAATAAAAAAATGTTCTTCACTATTATGACGTTTAACAAATAAATATAAAATATGTTTTTTAAAAGATATTTTAATAATATCATTGTTAAATTGTGGTTTATTTAATTTATAATTAAATTTTATAGTTGCTAAAACAGTATCATTTTTTTTAACAATAAATTCTAAACAACCACTTTTTTCACTTAAAGTAAATTTTTTACCATATTCAAAATAATAATGTTTTAATACCTCATTATAATATGTTTTTGTATTACAATTATATATGTTCGATAAATCATTATTAATTATTATATCAAAAGATGATTTAACTGTACTATATAATTTATAATTAATAAAATCTTCTACATAATCTCTTTTATATTTTCTAGAGTTAATATCATAGTGCATACAAGTGCTTAAATCACTACTACATATATTTCTTTTTATTTCTATTTCATCATTATTTATACTATTAATCCTTATTTCAGTAATATTACTTTCATCACTATATTTCTTTTTATCTTTGTTACTTTTAAATCTATTAAATAAAAAATTAAACATATATATAAGAAATATAATAATATTATAAATAGATGAATTGTAATTTAAATAATATGATAAATGCTGGTAAGATACACCATAATGTAAATAATTATATTAGAGATATTATTAAACCTAATATAAGTTTATTAGAATTGGCAAATAGTATTGAAAATAAAATAAAAGAATTAACAAATTATAATAAAAATTCCCCACTTGATTATGGAGTAGCTTTTCCAACTGGTTTATCTGTTAATAATTGTGTCGCTCATTGGACACCAAAATTAAATAATGATAAGATATTATTAGAAAATGATGTAATCAAAATAGATTATGGTGTTCATATTGATGGTTCAATTATTGATTCTGCATTTACATATACATTTAATTCAAAATATGATAAATTATTAGAGTCATCAAAAACATCAACTGATATTGCTATAAAATTATGTAGACCTGATATGTTATTAAGTGAAATTGGTAGAGAAATAGAAGAAAATATGCGTAGTTATGAAATAGAATTAAATAATAAGACTTATAGTATTAAACCGGTACACTCATTATGTGGTCATTTAATAAATAAATATAGGATACATGGTGACAAGATAATACCTAATATATATTTAAAAGATTATAATAAAAGAGTATGTACAGGTGAATTTTATGCTGTTGAAACATTTGCTACAACAGGTTCTGGTGATACATATGAGGATAATAATGACTGTAGTCATTATATGATAAATTATAATAGCGACTTTAAGAAATGCGATATACCAAATAATTCACAACATATGTATAAACTTATTATGAAATATTTTAATACATTAGCATTTTGTGATAGATGGTTAATTGGTAAATCTTTTAAAAAAAACAAAAGTAATGAAATATTAATAGAAAATAATTTAAATAAGTATTTGAATAGTTTATGTAAATCTAAAATTATAACTATGTATCCCCCAATATATGATAATGATGACAATAGTTATAGTGCACAGTTTGAAGAAACAATTTATGTAAATGAATTAAAAACTATTATTTTATCAAAACAATAATAATACTAATAATAATAATAATAATAATAATAATAATAATTCTCGGTTTTTTTTTGAAAAAAAAATCTTTAATATAAATAATTATGAATGATTTAATTATACAACAGTTTTATGAGTATTTAGAAAAGTTTTTGTGTGAACTAGGTAAGAGTTCAAAAAAAATTAAAAAAGTAATAGATGAAAAATATAAGGATATTTGTGATCCTAAATATATTAATATGATTAAATCAAATATATATATTCATAAAACACACTTTTTAGGAAAAGAATCTGATTTAGATGACTTTTTTAAAAATAATTCTATAGAATTATTAGATAGTATTAATATTTCAGATATTTGGTCTAAAAGTGCTAGTGATAATAAAAATGCTATAATTCAATATATAAAAGTATTTGTTTTTATGTTTGAATCATCTAATCAAAAAGAAGACGATAGTACTTCTGAGGATGAATGTGAAGAAAATGTAAATGATAATAATGAAAATGGTTCTAATGATTTTGAAGATATGTTAAAAAAATCATTATTAGAAGAAGATGGAAATATGAAATCATTTTATGAAAATTTACATAAAGAAGACAATTCTATATTAGATTTAGCTAAAAATATAGCAGGTGAATTAAAAGATGATAGTAGTGGTGGTTTAGAAAATATTATGGATATGTTTAAAAATGGTGATGGTTTAAATAGTTTAGTTAGTAAAATTACAAATACATTAGATAGTAAAATTAAAAACGGTGAAATAGACCAAAATCAATTATTAGGTGATGCTCAAAAAATGATGAGTGGTAATAATAATTTATTTGGTAATATGTTTAGTAATTTAAATAAAAATAATATGTTTAATCAAGCACAAAACACTACACAAAACACTACACAAAACAATATGGATGACATAAAAGATGTAAAAGTGGAAGAAGTTAATGAGGTTAAAAAAAAATCAAAAAAACCTAAAAAAAAACAATCAAAAAAATAATTTAATAATTTAATAATTTAATAATTTAATATTTTAATATTTTAATTTAATAAACATTAATATAATTTGAAAAAAAAATGTATTAAAAAATAAATGAGAGACGTATTCTGGTTTAATAATCCTCAGATTTTATTTAAAAATTTTAAAGTATTTTTTCCACAAAAAAATTACTCATTAACAAAAAACTTAAATGCTATTGTTAGACTATTTATGTATTATACTATACTATGTATTATATTTACCGATAACAATTTATATGATGTAATTAAACCATTATTATTAGTAATGTTTATAACAGTTGTAATATATATAAATTGTAATAATACTACTGAATTATTTGAGAATAAAAATTTTATAATTACCGAAAAAAGAACTAGCACACATGAAAATCCTTTAATGAATTTAGCTGTAAGTGATTATAATAGTAATAAAAACATCATAATAGATGATACCGTTACAAATGATAAAATAAATGAAAATTTAGTTCAGGATTTACCTTATAATGAGGACGGTGGTTCTAATCAAAAAATGTTTGAAAGAAGTTTCTATACAATGCCTGTAACAAACTTAACTAATGACCAAACAGAATTTGCAAAATGGTTATATGACAATGGTCCTACATGTAAAGAGGATACAACTTTATGCTATGATTCACTTCCAGATAGATTACAAATGGGTAGGTCAAGCTCGAATTCATAAATTTAATATATATATATATAATATATAATGAATTATGATAAATATGCAAAATATGAAAAATTACCTGTTAAACTAGATAATAATTTAAATGAAAATAAAAATTGTATATATAAGGAAAGGCATAACAGTATTCATAGTAATAAATGTATAAATAATCAGGGTTCTACATTTATTAGTGATTATATGCTAGACACAAATAGCACCGATGAATGTAAACTATTGTATAATAATAGAATAACAAATAATGTAGTTTCTAATAAAAATAATAAACAATTAAATACCCGTATTATCAATACAATTCCTTATAGAAACTATTCGGAATTTACATATAATCCTGAATTAGAAGTTTTAATAAATGCTGGATTACCAACAAGTAATAAAAAATCTGTTAGCAACACAAGTGAAATAACTAACAAAAAAACACCAATGGTAACTTATGTTAAAAATAAGATAAAAGATAAAAATAATAGTTTTGATATTTCTAGATTTCAATTATCTAGTAGACAAATTAAAGGTAATAAAGTATATATTAAAAAATATAAAAAAAATATAAAAAAACTAACAGAGTCTATTATTCCACAAGAATAAGTTATTCTTAAATTAATACATTTAAATTAATACATTTAAATTAATACATTTAAATTAATATATTTTTAATTAATACATTTAAATTAATATATTTTTAATTAATATATTTTTAATTAATATATTTTTAATTAATATATTTTTTCTAATTAATATATATAATGAGTTCGAATAGATTAAAATATGATGAATGTGCTTCGGTAAATCATACTAATGACAATAAAAATCAATTATCTTGGATAGTTGATAATAATAGATTTGAAAACACACAAAATTGTATGATTGACTTAGGAGTAAATGGTGGTAATACAAGTGCAAATAATAATATATCTGATAGAGTTGATATTGAAAGTAAATTAAGAGGTAATGGTAATTATGACTCAAAATGTAAGGGTATGTCTAAAATTGATAATGTTGATAATGTTTTACCAACGTGTAATTTTTATAATGGTTCCTTAAAGCCCGCAAATGTTGACCAAAATACTGTAACTAATGAAAGATGTAATAATTCTGTATAATTCTGTATAATTCTGTATAATTCTGTATAATTCTGTATAATTCTGTATAATTTTTAATATAATTTAAATTTAGTAAATCAATATTTTTTTTTATTATAATTAAAATAAAAATAATATTAAAATAAAAATAATATATATTAATATTATATAATGAGTTCAAGTAGAATTAAATATGATAAAGAATGTATTTCTAATCAAAATAATAATGATTCTTCAATAAATAATTATTTACTAAATATGCCTGAAAATGATTGTAATAATTGTTATCCGGGAAATCCCGAAATACGTTTTCAAAAAAAATCTTTAAGAGAAGATACAAATGTAGAAAATGATTTATTCGGTATTGATAGAAAAGATACTTGTAATAATGAATATAAGGGTTGCATTGACGGTGTATGTAAAACTCAAGAATTTGATCATTTGAGTGATAGTAAGCAAACAAATGAATGTAATATAAACACTATTAATAGTCGTTTTAATTCAGTTAAAAATTTAAAAGAATTATCAGTTAATAGGTGGGAATGGTTACCTAAAGACCCACAAAAACATGCATTATCTGAAATATATTATGGAATGTCTTCAAGAAATCATATTAAAGATAATCATAAAGCTGATTATGATACACCATCTGATGCAAATAATGAACTAGAAGAAAAAAAAATAGAAAGTAAATTTACTATTCCAGTAAAAACTACTCCATTTAATTAATATATTTAACATGAATGGTTGATTGATATAAATATATGACTATATCTTCATATAATTTTTTTTTATCAATAATAATTAACTCATAATTATCTAAATCGTTTAAGATAATATTAAATATATTTTTAATATGAGTTTTATTATCTAATTGCCATTGTATAAATTTATCCATAATAATTTTTTAATTAATTAGTTATCTATATAATTATATATTTTTAACTCTAAATACTAATTTGTATTTTTGTATTTTAACTCTAATTTAGAGTTAGTTGTTCTAGAATTTAATATATAACTAATTAATTCATCGATTTTAACATTATTTGAATTATTTCTTTCAAAATATTTAGTTAATGATTCTTTCAATAATTTTTGAGATAATGTTGAATGTGTTTTATTATTTTTTTTTTCAAAAGAATTATTTTTATAAGATAATTCATTTTTTTTATTATTTTCCATAAAATTTAATATAGCTTCAGATAACTTCTTATTATTTTCTCTTAAAATTTTTAATTTCTCATTTGTACTATCTATTTTTTCTTGATTTTTTACATATGTTTCAATTATTTCAGATATTTTCATTAATATATATATATATATATAATTTATTTATTTTATTCTAAGTAATTTATTCACAAGGTGGACAATGAGATTGACCTATTTCAAAGGTAAGTCTACCAGTATCGGGTTCCATGGTACTCATATTCCATGGACTAACCTCAACTTGTGGATTTGGTGGTGCTGAACGCAGGTCATAATTCTTACGAGCACGCTGAGTTTGTGTAGGAATGCCAATAATTTGTTCATTTTTGGATAATGCTGCAGTTAAGAAATTATTTCCTTCCATATTTTTAGATTCGGTAGGTAATAAATCACTCGGATTTAATTTATTATTTTGCTTTGTAGCATTGTCACCTACTTCATTAGAATTTAACATATAAAATGCGTCACTATCTTCTAATCCAGTAATATTATATGTATCTGTATTATTATTTACTACTTCCTCTTCAAGAGTTTTTTCAGGTAAGATTTCTATATTATTATTTTGTATAGCATTAACCGTAACTTCCTCATTATTATTTTCAACTACTGGTTCATAATTTCCATATACGGGTTCATCAAAACCTAAATCAGATTCTGATTCTAATTCTGTATCAGATTCTATTACTGCATCATTTTGTAAATCATTTGTTGTATTTTCTACATTTTCATGACCATCACCACCAACAGTTTTATTATTTTTACATAATAATTGATACATTAAAAATATAGCTAAAATAACAAGAATAGTTAAGCACATATTATTACCACCGAATTTATTCATTTATATATAATGTAAATATTTTTTTTTTGTTTTAAATTAAATTAAGCAATTAACTTATAGAGTTATAAAAATAAAATTAGAAATAAAATAAAAAATAAAATTAGAATTAAAATTAGAATTAAAACTAGAATTAAAACTAGAATTAAAACTAGAATTAAAACTAGGATTAAAACTAGAATTAAAACTAGGATTAAAACTAGAATTAAAACTAGGATTAAAACTAGAATTAAAACTAGGATTAAAACTAGAATTAAAACTAGAATTAAAACTAGAATTAAATGTAAATTTAATTTTTAAATAAACAAATAAATATGGAGATAGTTCTAATTAATTATTTAAGAGGTATAGCATTTATTCTTATGTTTATATATCATATATTTGTAATCTTAAAAGTTGTAAATAATAATAATCATTTAAATAATTATTATATAAATCTTATTGGTATAATAGCACGAAATATATTTATATTATTAGTAGGTGTATCATTATATTTATCTTATGCAAAATCAGATAATTTTAATACATATAAAAAAAAACAATTAGTACGTTCCATTAAAATATATTTTATTGCTATTATAATTACAATATTTACATATTATACTATGTATGAATATTATATAGTTTTTGGTGTATTACATTTTATTTCAGTTGCTATTTTATTATTACATAATTTTGTAAATAATTTTAATATTTTAATTACTATTTGTTTAGTATGTTTATATCTTAATTCAAAAAAATATATGATTTATTCTCAATATTCATTTATTAATTATATTTATAGCATTGCTGGATTACATATTTATAAAAATACAATAGATAGTTTTCCATTAATTAAATGGATACCTGGTGTTATATTTGGTATTTTTATTGGTTATATTATTTCAAATACTATTAAAACAAATTCTAAAACTAATAAAAAAAAAACTAAAACTAATTTATTTACATATTATTTAGATTTAATTGGTAAAAATACATTAATATTATACTTAGTTCATTTTCCTTTAATTTATTTTATTATTAAATATATTTACAATTAGATATATTTACAATTAGATATATTTACAATTAGATATATTTACAATTAGATATATTTACAATTAGATATATTTACAATTAGATATATTTACAATTAGATATATTTACAATTAGATATATTTACAATTAGATATATTTACAATTAGATATATTTACAATTAGATATATTTACAATTAGATATATTTACAATTA
>Ga0209630_10002186_pt1 | contig 19353 bp, 19 predicted proteins | sample COG_01_FD_184745 | JGI IMG/M metagenome (GOLD analysis project Ga0209630, IMG submission 184745) | Pelagic Microbial community sample from North Sea - COGITO 998_met_01 (SPAdes) (version 2) | ecosystem: Environmental > Aquatic > Marine > Neritic zone/Coastal water | place: Helgoland, sampling... | reverse complement strand
CGGTGGAATTGGTGGAGGCGGCGGAGGCGCTGTTGGCACTACATTCGGCGGCAGAGGATATAACAACGGTAACGGCGGTGGAGGTGGTGGCACCAGCACTTGGGCACAAACACCTGGCGGTAATGCAGGCGCAAACACTGGCGGTGGCGGAGGAGGAGGCGCACACTATAACTCCAACAACTATGGCGGTAACGGTGGATCGGGTATTGTAATTGTAAGACACAATGCAGCATCACCTGTTAATGAATCAGCATCAGGCGCACTAAGAATTAATACTGATACAGGATCTGCAGAAGTATTAGATAACGCCGGATCTTGGCAAACATTGTCTTTACCATTTAAAGAAAGACAAATTATTGAATTTTCGTATATGTGCGGTGGTTACAAATCATCTAGTGCATGGAACAATGTAAATAGATGTACACATGCAACTGATAGTACTATTAACTTAGGTGACAACAGTTTAGAAAGATCATTTAACTACCAGTGGGGTGCATGTTCAAAACACGTACATTTTATATTTGGTGCAGGTAACGGACACGCTGTACAGTCTAATTATATTATTGGATATAACATGCGTACTGAACAACAGTATACTGGTGCATTTACTAGAACAATGGATGGTAATAGATTACGTGACGGTGGCACATACAAAGAGCATTATATGGCTTGGGCAACTGGGGGAAGCAGTCTAACTAGATTTAATTTCTTAACAGAACAAGCAACAACAGGTCAAGGATTACCAGCAGGTTCAACTACAGATATGTGGGGAATGAGTTGGGAAAATGAAGGATTATTCTACTGGTCAAACGATTCAAGACTATGGAACTTTGCAACAGAAACATATACATCTTGGCTTGGAACACAACCATCAAATCATCCACAACAAAAATCAATACCAAGTAAACTAAACTATGCTTGGGCAGGTACAAACGGTTCATACAATGGCGGATATGCTTTCCGTAGAACAAACTTTTTAACACGAACAACTAGCGGATCATATAATAAGCCAAGAGGAAACTGCGGTGAAGAAAACTACGGTAGTGGACAAGATCATGCTTATTGCTTAGGTGAATATAACGGATCTCAAAACAATGGTTCATTTAGATGGGACTTTTATACTGAAACAGGCGCTGAAAAAGGCTATACACTAGAGCCAAAAGGAAAAGCAGGTTCTAGTTCGGGATCAGTAGGATGGAGAGATAACTAATGGCTACACTTAAAAATACTAACATAAATGATACCGGTCATTTAACATTGCCAGGAAATACTACTTCCGGTGCAGGTACTAACGGTGCATTAAGATTTAATGGACGAGATGGTAGGATAGAAGTATTCCAATCACAAAGTGGTGGAGGTTTTTGGACTGCAATGGTACAGCCGTTCTTATCAAGACAAATTATTACTACAGGTTATGTACACGGCGGATATGCATCAAGTGTTGTATGGGATGAAACTAATAGGGTTACATTTGCAACAGATACAACTATTGACTTAGCAGGTAAGCAAGAACGCGGACATAATTATAAAGATAGTTGTCACGATGTTAACAACTGCTGGACATTCGGTGGTGCAGCAAATGGACACTGTGTAAACAATAACGGTATTACAGCATATAACCATAGAACTGAAAATAACTACACAAGTGGTTATACTAGAACTTTTACATGGTCAACTAACAATCCAGGAATGATACAAAATCCTGAAATGACCAAAGCATGGATTACAGGTGGTAATAGTAGTCAAATTAGATATTTTGATATGGTTACACAAACACTAGGAGCACAGCAAGGTAGTTCAGGAACAAGTGGCGGTACTTGGGGTATACAACACGAAAATTACGGTATTTGGTGTGAAAATCCAAACCAAGGCTTTAAATGGTCTTCAGAAACTCCGTATAGTCGCGGCGCAACATCACCACAAGGTGATAAACACCAGCACTGTATGATGTTTAAGCATGCTAATATGGTTGGCGGAAGAGAACGTAATCCTAGTACAAACTGGAGAGAGACTAACTTCTACAACGATCAAACTAAAGATGTTATTGGCGGAAAGAGTTATTACGGTGGCGAAGAAAATATGATTGCAGGACAAGATTGGGGATATGCAATTGGGTGGTACCAAGGAAATCACGTTGTTGACTCTGCTAAGTTTGTTTATGCAACAAGACAGAGTGTTAGAGGCGGATCAAGTCTTAATGCAAAAGGCGTAAACGGCCAAAGTTCAGCAACGATGAGTTGGAGAGATTAATACGGTAAATACTATATATAATTTACCAAGGAGAAATTAATATGACAGATAGACGTTCACAATATGCAGACAGCCATAGATTTTTGAGTGTTATCGAATCTGATACTTCAATGATGTCGGATAGTGAAAAAGACTTAATTACAAAAGCCATGAACAAAGAGTGGACTAATCCAAAATACAAAATGAAATATTTTGTAGGACAGGCTCAAATTACTCCTTTTTCAAAGTTTAGACAGTGGCTTTTAGAAATTAAATCTAAAGAAGAATCAATTGAAAATATGGAATACGAAATTGCAAAATACGAAATTGAAGTAGATAGATTTGCACGTATGGCAGACGAAGCACACGATGACTTAGATCGAAGATTAGCAGAAGTCGAAAAATGGAATGCTAAACGTAACCTTACTATGAGTAAAAGAAGATTACAAGATTGGTACTTAGAACGTCATCAGCTTTTAGACTTGTTAAAAGAGTTTACTGAATCTGATGAAGGCAAATTACCAGACGGCTCAGGACGTACATATTGGGATATCTTAAATACTGAAGCTGAAGATCTATACGAAGCAGAGTATTGGACTAACAGATTAGCAAAACAAGCTGCAACCGATATGTTATTTTATGGCAGAATTGGAACAGGTAACATGGATGCTATCTTAAGCATGGATCCAAAGCAACAGGCTGAAACACTTGCACTTACAATGAACTTTAGTACACAAGTACAATCATACACACAAAGATTGCAAAGTGAGGCAGAAGAAAATCTTAAGTTACAAGGTTCAGTTGATAACAAAGATTTAATAGCACCCGAAGAAGAAAAACAAAAATTAGAATCACCTACTGTTGATTCTAAAGAGGACATAAACGATGTATATAATATATGAGAGCATAGGAAGTGACGATCCTAGACGCGATACTAGGATTCAAATGATTGCTAGTGAATGGCATTACACTATAGGATATGTTGCACCAGAACATGAAGGGGCTGTTAACATTTCTTGGTTAAAAGCAACTACTATTACTGAAGGAATGGCACATGCACATAACTTTACTAATGCATTAGACGGTGAAGTAGCAATTATGCGTAATGTTAATAATCCAAGAGATATAATACAACCGACTAGTTTTGGTGATAGTAATTATGAAAAAATAAATTACACATTAACATCTACTGACGAGTTAAACACTGTAGGTTTATTAAAAGCAATTATGCTTAATTTTGCAGAAAATCATTTTACAGAAGAAACAGGACTTGTACAAATTAAGGCACAAGTACCAGGATTACAAACTTTAAAAGATACTCAGATGTATATGGCTACCTATTTTGAATGGGAATGTGCATATACTGCAAATAAAGATAAGACTCCGCAATTTGCAACAACATCATTTTCTGAAACACTTATTCCATAAAATCGCTTTACAAAATATAAAAAAGGTGTTATTATAAGTACATAGTAACACCTTTTTTTACGGTTACACGATGGATAAACATGACACAGAAAATATTTAGTATACCTTTAAATCCTAAGTTAAATGAACAACAATATGTAGAGTTTGTTAATTTTGTAAAAGATTATAAAGATTACATTAAAGATGTATATTTTACAACTAGAATTGCACCGTTTAATCAAGATGCAATGGGAGATGTATTTGTACATTCTGATTCAAACGAAGTAGCAATCGAACAAGCATTATTTGTACAAACACACACAGGTGTGCCAATAAGTGCTACATTTAATAATATACAAGTTCCGCCAAGTCAAAAGAATTTAGATACATTTATAAAAAACTTTAAACCATTGTATGATAAGGGAATAAGAATTGCTACTATTCCGCATACACATTGGATGGCAACAGGACAAATACAAAAAGCATTTCCAGAACTTTATGTAAAAAATACAATACTAAGAGATGTTAGAGTCGCAGCTGAAGTTGTTAATTTAGCAAAGCGTGGCTTTGATTATATAAACCTTGATCGAGATTTAATGCGTGATACTGATACATTAAAAAGATTAGTTGAAGCAAAAACTTGGATTAAAGAAAATTTAGGAAAAGATATTCATTACAGTTTACTAGCAAACGAAGGATGTCTAGGTAACTGTCCGATGATGGTAGAACATTTTGAATATAACAATACTCGTGAAGGTAATGATCCACAATATTTTTACAATCCTATTAGTAGAGTAAGTTGTCCAAAATGGGATGTCGATGATCCTAGTGTACATTTAAAGACAGCAAATATTCCGCCCTGGAGAGAAGACTGGCAAGAGTTTTTAGACAATCTCGGAATTGATGTTTTTAAAATGCATGGTAGAGAAGCAATTACTCGATTGTACGAAACTATGGAAATTATTAAACGTTGGGCTAATGGTGACGAAATACTTTATGATAACTTTAATAATTATCTAGAAGCAAATAATTTACAAGAAAAACCTATTAATGCTTGGCGTAAGAAAATTCGCAACTGTAAATTTGACTGTTGGGAATGTCATTTCTGTGACGATATTTACAAAGTTAAATCTAAAATTGATCATACTGATTTAGTTAAACATACTTCAGATAGCATAATTAAATCGGGTATTCCTACAGTTAAAATAGATATTCCAGGATTAACTAGCAGTAGGGTACAAACAGTTTTAAACAACATTGCTAAAGGTGTTGATACGTATATGGAAGTAGGAACTGCACAAGGAGCAACTTTCTTTGGAGCAATTAAAAATAATAAACTTCATGCTATTGCAATTGATAGATGGTATGAAAACATACAACCGAGAGAGCTAGGACGAGAAAAGTTACCTACAAATGATCGTCAAACATTTATCGAAAATGCAAAACGATTAAAAGGCGATAATACAATTGATGTTATTAATAAAGATATTTTTTCTGTAAACTTGTCAACATATAAAGATAAAGTAAACATGTGGTTCTATGATGGGCCTCACGATGCATTATCAACTGCTAGAGCTGTTGAATATTACGCATCATCTTTTTCACAAGAAGCAGTTCTAATTTTTGATGATGCAAACTGGGATGGAGTTGTCGAAGGCGCACGAAAAGGCATTAATGCAATAGGTGCAGAAGTAGGATATGAAAAGCTGCTGTTATGTGATGTTGAAGACAGCAATAGCTGGTGGAATGGTCTTTATATTGTTGTTATTAATAAAGTAGAGAAGAAAGATACAATAGAAGAAGAGGTCGTAATAGAAATATAATGAATAGTATAATAATTTTTGGAGGCGGAACAAGTGGTTGGTTGTCAGCAGCATACCTTGTTAATAATTTAAGAACTGATACTAAGATTACGTTAATTGAAGATGCAAGTGCAGGCCCAATCGGTGTTGGAGAAGGTACTCAACCGTTAACAGCAAAATTTTTATATGCATGCGGAATCGAAGCACACCACTGGATGAAACCTAGTAATGCAGCATTTAAATACGGAGTTGAATTAGAAGGTTGGAATAATGAACCGTATTTTGTTGACAATGACAATGTTAATAATACTGTAGCAGCGCCGCATCTTTATGCAAATAAATATTTTGCTGACAAGCCGTATAGTGAATTTGCAAAATGGCACCCTGCATACAGATTAGCAAAAGCAAATATTAGTCCTAAATTAAGTCCTGAGTTAGATACTAATTTTCAAACTGGTCCAGACGGTTATGGGGCTGTACATTTTAGTGCATATGATATTATTGCAACTATAAAAGATATTATAATAGATAAGATAACATATGTAGACACAAAGATTACTCAAGTTGCTAAAGGCATGCAAGGTATTAGTAAATTAATTGATACTGATAAAAATGAATATACTGCCGACTTATATCTTGACTGTAGTGGATTTAAAAGTTCGCTACTAGAAAAGACATTAGGTGCAGAATTTATTAGTTATAAACCTTGGTTATTAAACGACAGTGCTGTTGCTATACCAACACAATATACTAATCCTAAAGATGAGTGTCACCCATACACTAAAGCAACTGCTATGACTAGCGGTTGGCGTTGGACAATTCCTACATTTCATAGAATTGGAAACGGTTATGTTTATAGTTCGGATTTTATAACTCCTGAAGAAGCTGAAAAAGAATTAAGAGAATCAATAGGCGAGTATGATGCTCCGGCTAATCATTTAACTATGAAATGCGGAACACATAAAGAAGTAGCAATAAAAAATGTTGTAGGTATTGGTCTTGCTGCAGGATTTGTTGAACCACTGGAAGCAACAGGAATTACATTTACAACTGCAACAGTTACATCATTATGTGAATTATTAAACATGTACGGCACCTGGAATGACCAGATACGTGATAATATGAATCAAGGTTTCTATGAAATGAATATTGAAATATTATCTTTTGTTTTTGCCCATTACTACTTTAGTAATAAAGATGACACTCCTTATTGGAAAGCAGTACGAGATAAGAAATTAGATGACTTGCCTGATTTTGCACAACAAATGATAAGTGCTTACTATCCTATACCACAAAATTTTATATTTTTTAGTCCACAAAGTATGTTCAGTAGTGTACAATGGTGGAGTATGATACATGCAGGCGGTGGATATAAAGACTATAATCCTAATTTAAGTGACGATGAAAAAACGTATCTAAAATATTTTACTGACACACAAACTTTTCGTGTAGATCAAGCAAAAGAAACATTCCCAAATCACTATGAATTTTTAGAAGATTGGTACAAAAAATGGAACGTGTGACACAATTTAAATCAGATTTCTTTGTAGAAAGAACTGGAACTTTAGAACAGATTGAAGATCTAAAAAATCAAATTCTTAAAGCAAAAGACAACGATACTGCACCTATGCGTATGAATAATGATAAATGTTGGAGAAGTAATCAAGAGTATGATAATATAGAATGGCTAACAAATTTTATTAAAGATGTAGTTGCACATGCATGCGACCATTACTTTGTACATGATACTACATTTAAAGATAATGTACCTGAAAGAAAAATATTATTAGATTATTGGACAAATGTAAATGAACCAGACAGTATTAATGTTACTCATTCTCATGTCGCTGACAGTTTTACTTGTGTATATTATGTCCAAGGAAAAGATACAGGACCGTTAAAATTTATTAATCCTGCAAACTTACTTAATAATTGTAGTCCGAGAAGTCCGTTTGTACGTGATTGTTTAGTATATCCTTCAGACGGCGAATTAATATTATGGCCAGGATGGGTACCTCATGAAGTACTTAGAAATGAATCAGACAGACAACGCATTAATTTAGCGTTTAGTATACAGGTAACATAAAATGAAAACTTATAAAAATGCAGTATCACCAACATTATTTAAACGATTACAACATGAAATTTTAGCAGATAGTGTGCCTTGGTATTTTAGTGATTTTACAGCATATGAAAATATTGATAACAACACAATGGATTATAGTTGGTTCCATATAGTTTCACAAGAAGGATCTGTTGGAAGTCAAATATCTCAGTTAGTTGAAAGTTGTTTAATTAGTGCATTAGACGCTGTACACGAACCAATAGAAATATTTACTAGAATACGCATTGGTTTAATAACAGCAACTCACGAACCAATACAACATGAACCGCATACTGATTGGCAAGAAATTCATAAAACAGGTATACTATATCTAAACAACTCCGACGGCGATACTATAATATATAACGAAAAATACGATTTAACTTCAGGAGTTAATTCAAAAGATTATAAAGATAAAATAGATTTAACAGTTAATACTACTAGCACTCCAGAAGAAAATAAACTAATTATTTTTGATGGTTTAACATATCATGCAAGTACAACGCCAACTACTACTCCGAGGAGAGTAGCAATAAACTTTAACTATAGGTAAATTATGTTTTTTAAAAAGAAAAAACCAAAAATAGAATTTTTTAGTAAAGTGCCTGGATTAGCAGACATATATCCTATTATTCCTGCTAGTAAATTTTCACCAAGATGGATGAAAGCATGTAAAGACGATTACATTAGACGAAAAAATTATAAGGTTCCTAGTCATTTACAACAGTGTCCAGGAATTTTTGATTTATATAAACACGGATTTATAATTCCTTTGTGGCACGATACAGTTATAAAAACACAAGGCGAAAACGAAGCGTTTGGTTATGTGCATCCAAGCGAAGTTTTAGCGACTATGAGAGACGGAGATCCTGTAGGCACTCATCCATATGATATTACAAAATTTTTACCAAAGCGTCCGTATAGTATTGCACCTATAGTAAAATTTAACACTCCTTGGAATGTTATTGCCCCAAAAGGTATGAAATTTTTAATGACAGCAGTAGCGTATTCAGATACCTACGAATTTGATGCAGCGACCGGTATACTAGACCCAAGCATAAGTACAGAGCTTAATGTTCAAGGATACTGGAATAAAAAACACGGAGAAACTGAACTTAAAGCAGGACACGCCCTTGCACACTTAATTCCGTTAACTGAAGAATCGTATGATTACGAAGTTAGAGATGCAACTAAACATGATTTAGAATGGTTTGAAAAACGAACATATTATCAAATTCACGGATTTAAAGTAAACAAAGCATTATTAAAAAATATGTACAACAAACATTTTAGGAGGAACTAATGCCATTACAAGAAACTAACACTGATGATTTTGTAACTTATTCTCAGACTATTCGAGAAGCAAAAGACGATTACACTGCTCGAAAAGTTCAAAAAGATAGGCATAAGCATATACATTGGTTAAACACTGTAGCAGGAGAACGCGAAGTTATAATAGAATACACTAACCAAGAAAATGAAATGGTTCGTAAAGTGGCAACGAGAATTGGCTTCGAAAATTACGAATGGGAAGATACCCCTTTAACAGCTGAAGTAGTTAACGGCGAAGAAGTTTTAGAAGATCAGTATGTAAGGTTAATTTCTATGCCTGATAGAAATCCATTTGTAATTCATGTAGACAATATTTTATCTTGGACACTAAGCAGAGATAAACATTTAGACGAACTAGATAAAAAGTATAAAGCAACAATGTATGTTTAATTTTTTTAAAAAAACACCTAAGTTGGAATTTGTTAGTTTGCTTCCGGAAATAACACAACTTATGCCTATAGAACCAGCTACAAATATTAAATTTGAGTGGGTTAAAAAGGCAGTACAAGACTATAAAGACATTAGGCAACGATCAGATAACATAACTCAAAGATTTAGTCATATCACAAGATGTCCGGGAATTAATCAAATTCAAAAAACTGGATGGATACAGAAGTCTTGGCAAGATATTGCTATTAAAACAAACGGCGACGGTAACAGTTTTAGTTGGACAACTCCAGTTGATCAAAGTAGAGTCGATGCCGATCATACTTGGATTTGGCCTTATGTTAATCAGCATCCAGAAGAACTTTATGCTAAGTTTAATCCAGATTCAAAACATCTAAGTACAGTTATTAAAATACAATCACCTTGGGTAGCATACATTCCTAAAGGATATTACTTAATGAGTATGCCTATACCATATCCTGATAATAAAAATTTTACTGCAAGTATAGGATTTTTAGATCCAGATTTTGGTCCTAATTTTTTAAATGTTCAAGTATTTTGGCATTCGTTAAACGATGAAATTATAATACCTGCAGGTACTCCGCTATGCCAATATATACTTGTAAAAAAACACGAAGTAAATGCTATAGTAAGAGAGTACAATAAAAACGATATAGATAACTTAAGATTACGTGCCGCAACAATTGACAATAAATGGATATCAAATGCATCTAAATTGAAAACATATAAATGGAAGTAAATACTATATGCAAAGATACTACGATATGTTAAATATAAATGTAAACACTCCACAAGCTGAACTAAAGCGAAAGTTTAGGAAATTGTCAATGCAACACCATCCTGATCGTGGTGGAGATTCAAAAGTATTTAATGAGCTACTTGAAGCGTATCGTTTTATATCTAATGTAAACAAAAATACAAGTAGTATAAATGAAAATAATAAATCAGCAGACGAATTTTTTAAGGCAATGTTTGGTAGCAAATACGGCCCTTATAGTAGGAGAAACTAATGGCATTTGTAAGAGTTGAAATATGTCCTTACGCAAATAGAACAGATAAAGTTGGTAATATGGCTCACCAACATTTTTTAGAATGGCAACGTAGATATCCTCATATTGCCGCATTTAGAGTAAAAATAAGTCATGATAAAGACCAAATAAACTTTACTGACGAAAGAGCATTTGAAGATTGGGCAGCTACCTGGAAGCATTACTACAGAAGGATATTCTAAATTCGCGGATAAATACATACAGTAACGAGGAAATAGAATGTCATCAAATTCAGCACCAGTAGTAGATAGAATTCGGATCATACCAAGACCAGACGATTTTCTTGACAGAAACGTTGGTGCAAGTGGTGAAGTTTTTTACGATAAACAAGCAAATACACTTAGAGTTTACAGCGGCAAGTTAGCCGGCGGATATACTCTACTAACATCAGGGAACCTATCGCAACAACTTGCAGACGCTGGTGTAGCATTACTTGAAAGAACAGTCACAGTAGGCGTTGACACAGCAAACGGTCAAGCAACTGGTGTGTTTTATATTGACGGAGTAGAAAAACCTCAGTTAAATTTAGTTAGAGGATATACGTATCTATTTGATCAATCTGACGAAACAAATAATTCATATGCTAATTTATGGCATCCGTTAATGTTTGCAACTACGCCTAATGGCGATCTAATTGAAGGTGGCGCACATTACAATCCAGGTATAGTTTATTTACTAGACGACGATCCTGTATCAATGAGATACTACACAGATAATTTTCAACGTGCAACAACAAAAAAAGTTTTATTTACTGTTAAAAGTAGTGCACCAGACACACTATATTATTGGTGTCATTTTCATACAAATCAAGGTAATAGTATTGCAGTAGCAGATCCTGGTACAGGCTCAGGCAGTGGTGGAGGAGCAAGTGTTGATATAAGTGATACGCCGCCAGGGTCACCTAGTGAAGGAAGCATTTGGTTCGATAGTGCGACTGGATCATTATTTGTTTACATTACTGATACTGACAGTAGTCAATGGGTACAACCAACTGCTCCTGTACCAGATTTTAGTACATTTAGTAGTGTACAAATTACAGGCGGCGCCCAAAGTATAGATGCATCTACAAAATCAGATACACTAAACTTTACAGCTGGCACAAATATTACAATGACTATCGACGAAGCCAGTAATACACTAACTATTAATAGCACAGGCGGCGGTGGAGGCGGTGGTGGATCATATGACCAAAGTCTGAATACATCAGATAGCGTAACCTTTGCAAGTCTTACAACACCTAGTTTTACTAATAGCGGAGCAGGCGGAGCAGTATTTGATAGTGCTTCAACTATTACATTAGATGCACCGGACGGAATATTATTAGAAAACATATCAAAACAATCTGAAATATTATCGTCGTTGACTGGAGCAACTGGAGTTGTTGCACACGACTTTGCTACAAATGCAATATTTGATCATACTTCTATTGCAGCAAACTTTACAGCAAATATAACTAATGTACCAACGACTTCTGATAGAGCGTTAAACGTTGTTCTTGTATTACGTCAAGGTGCAACACCGTATGTGCCAAATGCAGTACAAATTGACGGAGTAGCCCAAACAATAAATTGGGTTGAAACTCTTGCACCTACAGGAAACGCAAATTCAATAGACGTAATTACGTTCTCTTTATTAAGAGTAGGTACAACATGGACTGTGTTAGGTGGTTATACAAACTATGGATAACAGCCAATGCCTCGTTTAGGATCTTTAACTAGTAACATATTTTTTAGTAGTCCGCAATCGGAATTTAAGTTTATCAAACAAATTGATAACCCTAATGCGTACGATGTAAAACAGGATGACTATTTTGCAAACAGTGTTGCTGTTAATAATAGTTACGTTGTTATTGGTAGTATTGAAAGTGATGCGGCAGCTTCACAAAACGGTAAAGTTTATGTGTTTAATAGTGCAGGCTTAATACAATATACTATTGATAATCCTAGTACTACTGCACCTCCGGGTTTAGGAGAAGGCGACCAATTTGGTACAGCAGTTGCATGTTCTGACAGCTATATTATTGCAGGTGCAGAAAGAGAAGATATTGGTGCAGATACAGATACAGGTGCAGCTTATATATTTGACATTACAGATGGCAGTTTGCTTTTTACACTTGCAAATCCAAATCCTACAACAACTGAAGTTAATCCAAACGGTGATGCATTCGGTAGTAGTGTAGCTATATCTGAAAACTATGCGGCAGTTGCAGCTCCACGTGAAGATGAAGTTGGCATAGGTGACGATACTGGTTGGATTTATATATTTGATACTAGTGACGGTAGTTTGTTACATTCTATCAAAAACCCAAACATTGATGCAGAAGATGAATATCCTGGAGATCAATTAGGCGGCAATGTACAAACACTTGCAATGAATGATACATATACAGTCGTCGGAAGTTGGAGAGAAAATACAGCTGGTGCAACAGGCGGCGGTGATAGTGGTGCAATACATATTATAACAAACGCTACAGGAGCAGTACAAACAATTTTAAATCCTAATCCAAACGGACCAGCTATCGGAACTGATAACTTTGACCAGTTTGGATATAGTGTTGACATAAGTGGAAACTATATTATAGTAGGAGCACCAGGAGAAGATATTGACGGAACAAATAGTGGTAATGCATTTATATATGAGTTATCTGGAGGATCTTGGACACTATTAAGAAGACTATCAAATCCAAATGCATATAGTACTGTAAATAACGATTACTTTGGTTCAGAAGTTGCTATTAATAATAGTTACTGTGCAGTAACCGCACAAGACGAAGATACAGCAGCTGGTCAGTCTAGCGGAGTTGTTTACATTTTTAGTATGTCAGACGGATCACTTATAAAAACTCTGGACAATCCAAATGCATTTGGCAATGTAGATAATGATAAATTTGGTGATGTAATGAGTATGAATAGTACTAGATTGTGTGTCGGTGTAAAAACTGAAGATGACGTAGGTGCTGACAACAGTGGTGTTGCATATTTGTATAAGGTATAAGTATTATAATGAGTAACGAAAGAGAATATATTGTTGTTGTAAATAGAGGCGTAGATCTAGCCGAGTTTGACAACGAAATGGCTACTGAATACGGCGATAGTTCTGCTATACCTAGTAGAGCTATTGAAGTTGCAAATGCTAGACCCGGCAGTAAAAGAATGACTCATTGGATGCTTACTGATGAAGAAGCACAAGAATTATTAAGCGACGAAAGAGTATTAAGTGTAGAAATACCACCTGATCAAAGAAACGATATTCAAATTGGAATTAAAGCAACACAAACTTCTGATTTTACTAAACCTACTGTACTAGAAACAGATAAAGTAAATTGGGGATTAAGACGTTGTATAGAAGCTACTAATGTATACAGTGATGGTGCAACAGCATCTAACCAATATCCATATGCATTAGATGGTACCGGAGTTGACATTGTAATTCAAGACAGTGGACTACAAGTTGATCATCCAGAATTTATAGACGGAGGAGCAGCAGTTGATCCAGAATATAATAACGGTGCAATTATTAATGTTGTCGGAGACGGTAGTGATTTCTTCAAACGTGAAGTTACTGTAAATGGTGTAAGAATAATGGGTGCTGGCACAGTAGGTGGCCAAACAGCAGTACCAGATGCGTGGCTAGAAAAAGTCGGACGTATGTTTGAACTTTTTACAGATCCAAATGGCGCCGGAATAAACGGATCAGCACAACGAGCATTAATACAAAATCTAAGTGGTGACACAGGAACATATCATGCAGGGGTACCAACAATACAAAGAGTAGCAAGAGGTGCTGGCTCAGACTATAGCACAAATTTTTTAACAGATGCTGGCATTATATTTTGGAATCTAACAGACTTGTTTGATAATACTGTTCAAAACGATATGGTGTGGTATTTAAATTCAACTGGTGATGGTTATGGTGATGGTGATATAGATGCACAGGAAGTTATCGAACACGTATTCCATACATTACATATGCATGGGTTAGATGCACAAACATTAAAAATGTATCCTTTTATAAGTGCTGACTGGGCAACTGGTCCTTTGTATAATGCAATGGTAGAAGCGTATGACGCAGGCATGTGGGATCCATCAGGCTACGAGCCAAGTCCGGGTGCTTTTAAAACTAGTGGAGATGCATTTGAAGTAGCAGCTAAGGAATACTTGTATCTACTAAATTTTTGTATGTTTGAATACACAAGTTTATGGGAAGGTGGAAGTCTTAGTCCTGAATGGAGCGATAGTATGCGTACTCCGGCAGGTATACAATCTAATAATCCGTTAGGTTACGCATTACACAATTCATATATTGCTCCTGTTATTAGTAAGCCTTCGTTAACAACAATTAGAAGTATATTCCAAGACGGGAATACACCAGCACAAGACAATCCGAGTTTAGCAGGTGCATCAGGCTATGTTGTTTCTTCAAGTGGAGGAACATCTCGTGTACAACAAATTGATTGGTATACAGAGAGCGGATTGTCAGGTACACAAAACGTAAATCATTATAGAGATTTTGATGGTCACGGTACACACTGTGCAGGTATTGCAGCTGGCAAAACATACGGCTGGGCTAAAAAGGCACATATATATTCTCAAAAGTTAGCAGGACTAGAAGCACCATCAGACCCTAATTCAGGCATTCCTATTTCAGATGCATTTGATGCTATCAGATTATGGCATGCAGCAAAAACAAATGGAAGACCAACCATAGTCAACATGAGTTGGGGATACAGTGCTACTATAGGTGGCAGTCCTACAAGTGGAAATTATAGAGGATCTGCTTGGACTTGGGGAGTTGATTATGTAGCTAATCTTGCTCTTTGGCAAGCTACTGGAATAGTAGTTCCAGTAAATGGTGAAAATAGAATTATTCCTGCTAGAGTTCCTTCAGTTGATGCTGAAATCGAAGATATGATCGATGCAGGAATACATGTAGTAATTGCTGCAGGCAACGATTATTATAAAGGAGATGTTGTAGGAGGTGTCGACTACGATAATAATGTAGTATACGGAGCAACCACTTACTATTATCATAGAGGTTCTAGTCCACATAGTGACGAAGCTATTATAGTAGGCAATTCAGATTCAACAACACAACAAAGCGGAGCAACCTTTTTAGATAAAACTAGTAATAGTTCTAGTAGAGGTCCAAGATTAACTTGTTATGCGCCAGGAACAAATATAATAAGTACATGTAGTACAACATCAATATACACCACAGGTGATTATACTCCAAATACAAGTTATAAAATAGCACTAATTAATGGAACTAGTATGGCAGCACCGCAAGTAGCAGGTGTAATGGCACAGTATCTTACAGTACAGCCAACACTATCTCCTAAGGGTGTAAAAGATAAAATTTTAAGTGAATCAAAGCCAACATTATTTTCAACAGGCTCAGATTCCGATTATACAGAATTTGGAACATCGTTATTAGGGGCACCTAATAAATTTTTATATAGTAAATACGGTAGACAACCGTATAATATATCAGGCGGAGTTACAATTTCAAAATCGTAATATGAATAAATATTAGTAGAGGTTTATTATGGCATTAAATTTTCCGGCATCACCGGTACTAGACGATACATTTACAGACGGCACTACCACTTGGAAATGGAATGGTACAGCATGGCTAGTCGACAGCGGAGCTGTAGCAGCAGCCAATGTTGATCAATTTAAAACAGTAGCAGGCGATACAGGATCAACTACAGCAAATAGTCCAACAGACACACTTACTATTGCTGGTGGTACAAATATGTCAAGTGCAGTAACAGGAGATATTGTTACTTTAAATATGACTGGAACACTAGGTGATCCAGATCAAAATGTATTTGTAACAATTAATAGTGATGCTGGCAATGTTACAGCTGACAGCACAACTGATGCAATTACTTTTGCAGGTGCAGGAAATGTAAGCACAGGAATATCAGGTAAAACATTAACTATAACAGGGGCTACTCCTAGTCTAAGTATTGACGATTTAACTGATGTTGATACAACTAATACAACTCCTGTAGCAGGTAATGTATTAAAATGGGACGGCGCTAAATGGTCACCTGGTACTGACGCTACAACAGGTGGTGCAGGAACAGATGCAGACACATTAGATGGCCAAGATAGTATCTATTTCTTAAACTATAATAACTTACAAAACACACCAACTATTCCAGCAGACGTAAGTGACTTAACAGACACTACAACTTTATTATTTGACGGTGTGTTTAGTAGTTTAACAAGTAGACCAACTACTATAGCAGGATATGGAATAACTGATGCAGTAGTAGACTTTGCCGATTTAGGTACAAAACCAACTACTATAGCAGGGTATGGAATAACTGATGCTGTTGTAAACTTTGCAGACTTAGGTGCAAAGCCGACTACTATTGCTGGTTATGGAATAACCGATGCATTAGATACTAGTTCTACTTTAGCAAGTTTAGCAAACGTAGATGCAACTGCTCCGGCAACAGGCCAAGCACTTGTATGGGACGGCGATTCATGGGGTCCAGACACAGTAAGCGGTGGCGGCGGAGATCCAGATCAAAACTTATGGTATCAATTTAACGGTGATGCAGGTTCACTTACTGCAAATAGTATAACAGATACTATGACTATTGCAGGTGGAACAAACATATCAACAAGTGCATCAAACGATACTATTACAATTAACTTTACAGGTACATTGGGCGTAACACGTTATGACAACTTAGAAGAAGTTGGCAGAACTGGTAGAACTATTGATAAAAGTTATATGCCTGCTATGGCAATGATTAGAATGAATAATGTAGGTAATACTGCATATAGTGTTGACAGCCATGGATATAGTGGAAACAATCCTACGTTATATGCTATTGGTGGTATGACTATTGCGTTTGATCTAGACGGCATTGGCGGACATCCATTTGAAATACAAGATGGTACTGGAACCGCATACTCAACAGGCCTTGTACACGTTGATGTTATTGGTAATGTAAGTACAGGAGCAAGTGCTAACGGAAAAGATGCCGGGACATTATATTGGGAAGTGCCAGAAACTATTTCGGGTAACTATAGATATCAATGTACACTGCATGCATCTATGGTTGGTGCTATAACCGTTAAACGTATATCAGTAATTTAAAGATAATTTTTTCATCAAATCTAAAAGTTGTGTTCTAGTACGATTCAAAGTAAATCTTGTATCTTTCAAACTTTTAGGATCAATAGTTGCACCTAAGTTTAAATCATGTCCAATATCTATCTGATCTGCATTAGTTGTCCAATCATTGTATAACTCTTGCATTCGTCCTTTGTATTCTTCAGGACAATTATTTAATGCCAAAGTAAAACGTTCTAGATCTTTTTTAAACTTCTTAGATTCTTTTAACTTTGGAAACATTATATACCTTCAGGTTTAAGTATTATACATTTATCATTTTCAAACGTACCATTGTTAACTTCAGTAATACTAGTTTCTCCACTCAGTGCTTCAATACTAACAGGTTGATGAGGGGGAACATGATATGTTTGGCCTTCGTTTAAAATTGCTTCGTATAGCTGACCTTTATTAGTATCTATCCAGCGCAGCTTTATATTACCACTATTAACAAACCAAGTGCGTTCTTGTTTCTTTGTAAATGCAAACGGAGTTTTGCCTGGTTGAGTAAACACTAGCATTTTTGCACCATAGTTTTCAGCACTTGCCCATACTAACTCGTATCCCCATTCTGTTTTTTGTGATGTACTTTGTAAATTTTCCATAAGTTAATCCATTAAATCTATAACTCGAAATACTGTTTCAAGTTTGCGTTGATTAGTTTTATTGTTAAGTGTATTCTTTAATCCGTTGTGTAAAGGTTTTGGCCATTGTCCAAAACTTACCCAAGCATAACCATCGTGTTCGTGATTTAACTTAGGTAAAAATTCTTCAGTAACAACACAAAGATATGTATGGAATAAGAAATTAGTATCATTACTTACAAATGTTTCTAAAGGCATTGTTTTTTTAATTTCAGTAGTACCAATTTCTTCAAAGATTTCTCTCTTTAAACCTTCCCATGGTGTTTCAGCTTTTTCGTTGGTGCCGCCTACTAATCCCCATAGGTTTCCTGTACGTCCTTGAACTCTATGTAGAAATAAGAAGCGTTTGGTGTTTTGAGCATAGAACAACGCTCCACTGCATACAGTAATATTATCTTTCATACTAATAGTTATTTTAAAATGCTAGGCGCCAGGTGCCGTTTTGGTATTCGCCGTCATATGCTAGTAACCATTCATCATTTTCGTACTTATATTGCTTACTTGTATTAAGATTAGTTGTATAAACAACAGTACTGTCGTCTGTACTAGCATCAAATACAATATGCCATTTTGTGCCATCCCATTCAATGATATCGTTGACATTAGCAATAAAATCTGAACCATCATTATTCTTCCAAGCATCAGGGCCATCATATCCAGCATCACCTACTTTGGCGCTAGTGTTAATACTGTCTAGTATTAATATACGCGGGTTTCCTGACTTTAACGAAGTCGGATTTGTTTTATAAGGATTAATAATATAATCTATTTTGTTTCTATCACCATTTGGTCCATGCATGATTGTATCTGCAGGAAAACTATCAGCGTCCCATGAAATAGTTAATTCGTATTCATCTAGTGGATTTATAACTACAGTACCTACTAGTTCGTTAGCAATGTCTGTACGTCTTAAACGTAATTCAGTAACTCCGCTGTTAAAATTAAACGGCATATCACTAATATAACCAGTCCATGTTTCTGCTCCAACAACACCTTTGTTAATTAATTTAGCAGTATTTCCAATTACTAATAATCCGTAATTGTCATGTCCTGTTGTTACTAAAGAATCTACATCAGTCTTTAATATACCTTCGCTTGTAATCTGCTCTTCAATTTCGCCCGTACCAGTAACTGCGATTCTAGTTGTTACATCACTTTGTGGAACTGGTGCATCGTCGTATGCTTGAGTAATAGGTCTTGCAAGATCTAAATCAATAGTGCCTTTGGTTTCATTAAAAATACTT
>Ga0209630_10002185_pt1 | contig 19365 bp, 19 predicted proteins | sample COG_01_FD_184745 | JGI IMG/M metagenome (GOLD analysis project Ga0209630, IMG submission 184745) | Pelagic Microbial community sample from North Sea - COGITO 998_met_01 (SPAdes) (version 2) | ecosystem: Environmental > Aquatic > Marine > Neritic zone/Coastal water | place: Helgoland, sampling... | reverse complement strand
TGCAGGCCGGTCTCTGCTTCGGCGTCGCCCTGCTCTGGCCCCGGCGCGCCGCCTGGACGGGCGCATTCTTCCCCTTCGCCTTTGCAATGGGGGCCATGCCGCAGTTCTTCCTGCTCATTCTAAGCCAGGCGCTGGCCGATCCATGGACGACCGTCGGCAATCACCCGGCCCTGCCCAGCATCCTCTTCCCGTTCCTGTTCATCGCGCAGGAAATGTGGCCCAGCGCGCTCGGCGCGGCGCTGGGCTGGGGCGCGTCCCGCCTCTCGCCCGCCCGTCGAACCCCCGCCGTCTGAGCCTTAGTTCGCCGCCTTCTTCCGTCTCGGCCGCTTGCGCCGCGCAGGCTGAGGCGCCGCAGTCAGCTCGGCCAGTTTGGCAAAGGGCGAATCCTTGATGACCACCGGCTTGCCCGGCCGGTCCGGCTGCTGGGCGCGGGTGGTCTTCAGCGCCGCCAGAAGCGCCCCCGCCTCCACCGCCTTCAGGCCCAGTTCGGTCAGGGTCGCGTCGGGGATGTTGCCCTTGCCGGCCGCCTGCTTGGCCTCGGCCAGCTTCTCCAGCAGCTCGACCGGCGCCGACCACCGCCCCACCGCCCGTCGCCCGAACGCCGAAAGCGCGCGCACGGACGGCCCCGGAAGCGGCAGCAGGGCCAGCCCCTCGCCCGACGCCCGGAAAGGTTCGCCCGCGGCGAAGGCCTGGGCCATCACCCGCCCGCGCGCCTTCAGCACGCCCGGCAGCCAGACCGAATGGACGCCCACCCTGATGGCGAAGGTCTTGATCGTGCGCCGCTCGACCTGGCTCAGCGCCGCCAGATCGCGTTCGACGTCGCGCCGGTCGATGATCCCGCCGGCCTCCAGCAAACGGAAGGCGATGCCGCGCGGCAGGCCCTTCAAGCCCCCGCTCTCCACCGCCTGCTTCAGCCGCTTCAGATCGCGCAGCGCCCGGCCTGCCTCCGTCGCCAGCCAGGCCTCGATGCGCCGCTGCGCCCGGTCGCGCGCCGCCTGCGGGCCCAGATCACCGACCAGTCGCACGCGCGGGCTGAACGGTTCGGCGTTGACGATCTTCGCCGCCAGCGCGCCCGACCACAGCACCTCGCCCTCCGGCGTCACCGTGAAGGCCTCATCCGGATCGGCCGCCAGCCGTCCCAGCCGCCGCGTGATCTCCGGCCCCACGGCGCGCAGGGTCGCGGCCTTCAGCGTGCGGTCGGCCAGCAGCGACCCGCCGGTCTGACCGGCGAAGCTGACGCCCTCCAGATGGCCGACGGCCTCCCCGTCCACGGTCACGACTCCGTTGTCCGCGACCTCCGCCAGCGTCCCGGCCCGGTCGTTCAGCGACCGCATCAGGGCCGTGGTCTTGCGGTCGACGAACCGCGCCGTCAGCCGTTCGTGCAGGACGTCGGACAGCCGGTCCTCCAGCGCCCGCGTCTTCTCGCGCCAGCCCTTGGCCTGATCCAGCCAGTCGGGTCGGGCGGCAATATAGCTCAGGGTCCGCACGCCCGACAGCCGCGCCGACAGCTGGTCGATCTGGCCGTCGTCGCGGTCCAGCTCGGCGAAGCGCGGCGCCATCCAGTCGTCGGTCAGCCGCCCGCGCTTGCCGGTCAGGGCCTGGAAGATGTCGCGCGACAGCCGCATATGCTCATCCAGCGTCGTCTTCTGGAAGTCCGGCAGCTGGCAACATTCCCACAGGCGCATGATCGTCCCGCGCGACCGGCTGATGCGCTTGATGTCCTCGTCCTGCATGGCCCGCCGCAACAGGGTCTCGTCCAGGGACTGGGCGGTCAGTTTCAGCCCGGCGCGCTCCGGCGTCTTCGTCAGCGACCGCAGCAGGTCCGGCAGGGTGTCGAAATCCAGCCGGGCGTTCCTCCACTCCGCCGCCTGCACCGGATCGAACTGGTGCGAGACGACCTGCTCGACCAGATCCTCGTCCAGCTCCTCGCATTCGCCGGTGACGCCAAAGGTGCCGTCGCGCACATGCCGCCCGGCCCGGCCGGCGATCTGGGCGATCTCATGGGCGTGCAGCCAGCGCGTCCGGCGACCGTCGAACTTGCGCATGCCCGCGAAGGCGACATGGTCGACGTCCATATTCAGCCCCATGCCGATGGCGTCGGTGGCGACCAGAAAGTCGACCTCGCCTGACTGGAACAGGGCCACCTGGGCGTTGCGGGTGCGCGGGCTCAGCGAGCCCATCACGACCGCCGCCCCGCCGCGCTGCCGCCGGATCAGCTCGGCGATGGCGTAGACCTGATCCGTGCTGAAGGCGACGATGGCCGACCGGCGCGGCAACCGGGTCAGCTTCTTGGAGCCGGCGTAGGTCAGATGCGACAGCCGCTCGCGGGTGACGATCTCCAGATCCGGGATCAGCCGCCGCATCAGGGGCGCCATCGTCCCGGCGCCCAGGAACATGGTCTCGAACTTGCCGCGGGCGTGCAGCATCCGGCTGGTGAAGACATGGCCCCGCTCGGGGTCGGCCACCAGCTGGATCTCGTCGATCGCCAGGAACTCGACCTCGCGCTCCAGCGGCATGGCCTCGACGGTACAGACCCAATAGTGGGGCCGCGTCGGGATGATCTTTTCCTCGCCGGTGATCAGGGCCACGGCCGAGGCGCCGCGCAGTTTGACGATCCGCTCATAGATCTCGCGCGCCAGCAGCCGCAGCGGCAGGCCGATCATGCCCGAGGCGTGGCCCAGCATCCGTTCGACCGCGAGGTGGGTCTTGCCGGTGTTGGTCGGGCCCAGCACCGCGACGACGCGGGAGGGGCCAAGGCCGGTGGGGCGATCGCTCATGACCTGCATAAGGTGGCGATTCTGTTTCGGTTGCTCAAGCGGCGCCGAGCGCTTCGGAGCAACGCTTTGCCCGCCTCGCCCGTTAGACCGGCCTCGGGGGTGGAGTGGAGGCTTTCTATGCGTATCCCCGTAACAGCGGCCCTCGCCGCATCTACGATTCTGGCCCTCGGCCAGCCCGTTCTGGCCCAGACGGCAAATGCCGACGCCCCAGGCACGGTCGTCCGCGCCGGCGACGACGCCCTGACCTGCCCCCAGATGGCCGATGAGGCCGCGACGATCAGCGCCGACATGGGCGAACGCGGTCCTGGCCTGCTCGGCCGCGCCGCCGGCGTCGCCCGCGCCGGCGCCTCGCTTCTGGTCCCCGGCGCGGGTCTGGCCATGGCCGGGGCCCAGGCCCTGACCGGCTCGAACGGCGAGAAGAAGGAGGCTGCGGCCGACGCCCGTCGCGACCGCTGGAACTATCTGAACGGCCTTTACGCCGGACGAGGCTGCGGCCAGGGCTCGGCGGAAACGGCCTCGGCCTCCGCCGTCCCTGCCGCTGCGACGTCGGCGCCCGCTCCGACGCCATCCGCCCCGGAGATCACCCCGGCCGCCTTCCCGCACTGACGGCCGCCCCTCGCCAGAGCGCCGAAATCGTGGCATCCGCAAGCGCCGCAGTTTCAGAAAGCGACCGCCTTGGCCCGATCGACCCACATCCACTGGCCCGTCCTGATCCGTCAGGCTCACCTCTATCTGGGCATGCTGATCGCCCCGAGCCTGCTGATGTTCGCGGCCAGCGGCGCCTTCCAGATCTTCCGGCTGAACGACGCCAAGCCCGGCTACACCCCGCCCGCCGTCATCAAGACCCTGGGCGAGTTGCACAAGAGCCAGCGCCTGACGGCGCCCCCGCGTCCGCCCCGTCCCGCCCAGCCCGGCGGGCGTGCCCGTGCGCCCGAGGCCGCGCCGAAGACGCCCCTCTCGCGCACCCTGCTGCAATGGTTCTCGCTGGTGGTCGCCATCGGACTGTTCGTCTCGACTGCGCTCGGCATCTGGATGGGGGCCATGCAGAGCCGCTGGAAGGTCACGGCGCGCTGGCTGCTGCTGGCCGGGATCGTCATCCCGGTCCTGGTCCTGTTCATTCCCGGCTGATCAGGCCAGCGAGTCAGGCCTCGAACAGCAGGTCCTCGATCTGGCCCAGCCGTTCCTTGCCGAAGAACATCTCGTCCCCGACCCAGAAGGTCGGCGCTCCGAAAGCCCCGCGCTCGACCGCCGCCGCCGTATTGTCCGCCAGCCTGGCCTTGATCGCATCGGTCTGGGCGAGGGTCAGCAGCCGCTCGGCCTCCAGCCCGGCCTCGTCGATCACCCCCGCCAGCACCGCCGGATCGGCCATCGGCAGGCTGCGCTCCCAGAAGCCGGCCAGCACCGCGTCCGTATAGCGGTCGAACTCCTCGCCGGGCTCGCAGGCGCACAGACCCCGCATGGCCAGCAGGCTGCTGACCGGGAAATGCGGATTCATCTGGAAGTCGACGATGCCGTGCGCCTTCACGAAGCGGCGGATCTCCAGCATCTCATAGTCCAGCTTTCCCTTGATCCCGGCGAAGGCCGAGAACGGCGCCTGGTTGCCGGTCGCCTTGAAGATCCCGCCCAGCAGGCAGGGAATGACGTTCACCGTCGCCCCCGTCCGCCCGACCAGGTCTGGCAGGGCGCGATAGGCCAGATAGGCGTTCAGGCTGGCGAAATCGAAGATGAAGTCGATGGTCTTGGGGGCTGGCATCACCAGGTCTCCTTCCACGGGCGCAGGTCCAGTTCGAACGTCCAGGCGCTGCGATGCTGGCGGTGCAGCCAGACATAGTTCTTCGCGAGTTCATCGGGCCTGACGATTTCGTCGTCGGCCAGCCGGGCCTCCGCATCCGCAACCATCGACCGGATGAAGGCGCCGTCGATCATCCCGTCGACGACGACGTGGGCGACGTGAATTCCCTGCGGTCCCAACTCCCGCGCCATCGACTGGGCCAGCTGCCGGAGCGCCGCCTTGGCCCCCGCGAAGGCTGAAAAGCCCGCCCCGCCCCGCGTCGAGGCCGTGGCCCCGGTGAACAGGATCGTGCCCCTTCCGCGCGGCGTCATCACCCGCGCCGCCTCGCGCCCGGCGAAGAAGCCGGCCAGGGCCGCCATCTCCCAGACCTTGGAATAGACCTGGGCCGTGGTCTCGCGCACCCCGAAGCGGACATTGGCCCCGATGTTGAAGACCACGACCTCCAGCGGCCCCACCTCGGCCTCGATCCGGTCGACCAGGGCGATCATCTCCGCCTCGTCTCTCGCGTCGACGCCGTAAGCGTGGGCCTCGCCGCCTTCGTCGCGGATCGAGGCGGCCAGGGCTTCAAGCTGGTCCAGATGCCGGGGCCGACGGGTCACGCAGACCGCCAGACTATCCCGCGCGAAAGCCCGCGCCACCGCCGCCCCGACACCGTCTCCGGCGCCGACGATCAGACAGACGCCTCTTCCTTCTCCCGTGGTCGCCATTTCGCGATCTCCGTTCAAGAGACAGTTTCAGATCGAAACGGAGGAGATGTCAAAGCCGGATCGGCCGCCCGGCGATCGGGATCAATCAGCCGATTAACGGCGACGCTTCCGGGGGCGGAACAGGCACGAAACGAATCAGGACCGAATCACCGACACGGCCCGATTCAGGATTTGTTCCCTACAAGATATTGTATCTTAAGGGCGATTAACCACAAGCGAGAACAGCGCTTTCGAAACGCCTTTTTGCGGGGATCACCCGGCGCAGGCTCCGCCCCGCGTCACGGGGGCTTTTCCCGCCAGCTTCGAACGGCTAGGTCACCCCCAGTGTGGCTCCGTAGCTCAGCCGGATAGAGCAAGGCTTTCCTAAAGCAGAGGTCGGGGGTTCGAGTCCCTCCGGAGTCGCCACTTCTCCAACCCCCGGAGCCCGCATGAGCCGACTGATCTCGAAGACGCCCGTCTACGAGGGCTGGTCGAAACTCTACAAGGCGACCATCGAGCTCGACTCCGGCGTGGTGATCAGCCGCGAGGTCGAGGATCACGGCTCGGCCGTCGCCGTCCTGCCCTATGATCCCGAACGCCGCGTCGCCCTGCTGGTCCGCCAGATGCGCACCGGCCCGCTCGTCGACGGCGCCGCCGATCCGCATCTGCTGGAAGCCCCCGCCGGCCTCGTCGATCCGGGCGAGAGCGAGGAAGTCGCCGTGCGCCGCGAGGCCCTCGAGGAAGTCGGCGCGACCCTCGGCGTCCTCGACAGCGTCGGTTCCGCCTATTCCTGCCCCGGCGTCTCCACCGAGCGCATCGCCCTCTATCTCGGCGCCTATGCCCTGGCCGACCGCGTCGCGACCGGCGGCGGGCTGGAAGAGGAGAATGAGGAGATCGAGGTGATCGAGGCCCCTCTCGCCGACCTCGCCCGGCGTCAGGACGACGGAACGCTCAACGACATGAAGACCCTGGTCCTGCTCTCGGCCCTGCGCCTGCGTCGCCCCGAACTCTTCTGACGGCCGAGGGCGTTCGACAGCCCGCCCCGCACCGGTCTAGGGTCGCCCGACATTGTTCGGAGCTTTCATGACTGCGTCCCGGCTTCTTCTCGCCGCCTCCTTCGCCGCCCTGACGATGGCGGCCGCGACCGCTGCGTCAGCCCAGACGGCGAGTCCGGCCCGCGCCCCGGCCTCGGCAAGCACCGCTTTCACTCTGACCACCGGCACGCCGCGCACGCCCGAACAGCTGGCCATGCGCTTCGACAAGGCGGACCTGGCCTTCAAGGTCATGCCCGAGACGAAGACCATCGACGCGGTCGCGACGCTGGACTTCACCGCGACCGCCCCGCTCGAACAGCTCGTGGTCGAGCTCGACACCATCTTCGCCGTCTCGTCCGTCTCAATCGACGGACAGCCGCTGGACGCGAGCCAGTGGGCCAATCCCGATGGCCGGATGACCGTCACCCTGCCGACCCCGTTGGCCGCCGGCCAGACGGCCTCGCTCCGCATCGCCTATTCCGGCGCGCCGCATCAGGCGAAGAACGCGCCGTGGGACGGCGGCTTCGTTTGGGCCCAGACCACTGACCACAAGCCGTGGATCGCCACCGCCGTCCAGGGCGAGGGCTGCGATCTGTTCTGGCCCTGTATCGACCATCCGGAGGGCGAGCCCGCCCGCGCCGATCTGCACATCACCGTCCCCTCCGACCTCTCGGCGCCGTCCAACGGCCGCTTCCTCGGCAAGACCGACAACGGCGACGGGACGACCACCTGGAACTGGACCGCGGCCCACCCCGACACCTACGCCGTCGCGCTCAACATCGGGCCGTATGTCGAGATGACCGCCGACTACCACAGCCGCTTCGGCAACACCGTGCCCCTGCACTTCTGGCGCCTGGCCTCCGACCGTCAGGACCGCGCCGAGGCCCTGTTCGCCGAGTTCCCGAAGATGCTCGACTTCTACGAATCCGAAGTCGGCCCCTTCCCGTTTGGCGACGAGAAGATGGGCGTGGTCGAGACCCCGCACCTGGGCATGGAGCACCAGACCATCAACGCCTACGGCAACGCCTACAAGTTGGACGGCAAGGGCTACGATTGGCTGCTCCAGCACGAGCTGGCCCACGAGTGGTTCGGCAACCAGATGACCAACACCAGCTGGGACGACATGTGGCTGCACGAGGGGCTGGGCTCCTACATGCAGCCCCTCTACGCCCGCTGGCTGAACGGCGACCGCTATATGGAGGCCGAGCTGGCGACCATGCGGTTGGCCCTGCACAACACCTTCCCTCTGGTCTCCGGCAAGCCGCAGGATTCCGCCACGGTCTATACCGACGCGACCGGCCCGGGGCTGGACCTCTACAACAAGGGGGCGCTGGTCGCCCATTCGCTGCGGCTGCTGATCGGCGACGAGGCCTTCAAGCGGTCCCTGACCCGGCTGGTCTATGGCCGCCCCGATCCGCGCCCGGGCAATTTCGAGCCCCTCTACGCCTCGACCCCGGACTTCATCCGCATCGTCAATGAAGAGAGCCACAGGGATCTCGGCTGGTTCTTCGCCACCTATGTCTATCAGGCGGCCCTGCCCAAGCTGGTCCTGACCCGCGACGGCGACCGCGCCACGATCGCCTGGGCCGACACCGCCGGCGCCTTCCCCATGCCGGTCGAGGTCGAGGTCGACGGCCAGCTCCGCACCCTGCCGATGCGCGACGGCAAGGGCGACTTCACCGCCCCCGAGGGCGCCCACATCATCCTCGACCCGCACAACAAACTCCTGCGCCAGCTCGACTTCATCGACGCCTACCAGGCCCGCCAGCGCGAGGACAACGGCCCGCCGCGGCCGAGGCACTAGGGCGTTTCCGGGAGCCCCGAACACGGTCCGGATGCGGATAGGCCGTGACAACGGCCAGGTTTGAACGTCTATGCTGACAGGGCCCCTGTGGGCCGCCCGGAGCCTTGTCGTGCAGATCGCTATCCTCACCTTTGACGGTTTCAATGAACTCGACTCGTTCATCGCCGCCGGCATTTTGAACAGAATGCGCGCCAAGGGCTGGGCGGCGCACATCGCCTCGCCCACGCCGGAGGTGACGTCCATGAACGGCGTGACGATCAAGCGTCAGCGGCCGCTGGAATTCGCCAGAGAGGCCGACGCCGTCCTCATTGGCAGCGGGATCAAAACCCGGGATATCGCAAACGACGCCACTATCCTCGACAGTCTGAAACTGGACCCGGCCCGCCAACTCATCGGGGCGCAATGTTCCGGAACGCTGCTGCTGGCGAAGCTGGGGCTTTTGGGCTCCCTGCCGGCGTGCACGGACCTGACGACGAAGCCGTGGGTTATCGAGGCGGGCGTCGAGGTTATCGATGCACCCTTTGTCGCTCACGGAAACATCGCGACCGCCGGCGGTTGCCTCGCCTCACAATACCTTGCGGCCTGGATGATCGCTCGTATGGCGACGGTGGAGGATGCCGAGCAGGCGATCCACTACGTGGCGCCCGTGGGCGAGAAGGACCGCTATGTGGGGCTGGCGCTCGATGCCGTGAGCCCGTTCTTGCCCAAAGACAGGTCTCACGCGGCCTAGGCCGCCGCCTGCCCCGTCATCGACTTCGCCACGGCCTCCGCCACCTTGATGCCGTCGACGGCGGCCGAGAGGATGCCGCCCGCATAGCCGGCGCCTTCGCCCGCCGGGAACAGGCCGCGCACGTTCAGGCTCTGGAAGTCGGCGCCGCGCGTCATGCGGATCGGCGAGGAGCTGCGCGTCTCCACCCCCGTCAGCACGGCTTGCGCGTCGTCATAGCGCGGGATCTTGCGGCCGAAGACCGGCAGGGCCTCGCGCATGGCGGCGATCACATAGTCGGGCATCAGGGGCGCCAGATCGGTCGGCGTCACGCCGGGCTTGTAGCTGGGAATCACCTCCCCCAGCGCCGTCGAGGGCCGGCCCGCCAGGAAGTCGCCGACCAGCTGGCCCGGCGCGAAATAGTCGCCGCCGCCGGCCGCATAGGCCCGGGTCTCCAGATCGCGCTGCAGCTCGATCCCCGCCAGCGGGTGGTCGCTCGGATAGTCCTCCGGCGAGATACCGACCACGAAGCCGGAGTTGGCGTTCCGCTCATTGCGCGAATACTGGCTCATGCCGTTGGTCACGACGCGGCCCGGCTCGCTGGTCGCCGCCAGCACCGTCCCGCCCGGGCACATGCAGAAGCTGTAGACCGTCCGGCCGTTCGAGCAGTGGTGCGACAGGGAATAGGCCGCCGCCCCCAGATCCGGATGCCCGGCGCAGGGACCGAACAGGGCCCGGTCGATCCACGATTGCGGATGCTCGATGCGGAAGCCGATCGAGAAGGGCTTGGCCTCGATATGGACGCCCCGGTCGTACAGCGTCTGGAAGGTGTCGCGCGACGAATGGCCGATGGCGAAGACCACATGGTCGGCCTCAAGAAACTCGCCGGTGTGCAGATGCACGCCCCGCAGGACTCCCTTGTCCAGCTCCACATCGACGACCCGGTGCTCGAAGCGGTACTCCCCGCCCAGGGCCTCGATCTTCTCGCGCATGGCCTCGACCATGGTCACCAGCCGGAAGGTGCCGATGTGCGGATGGGCCTCGGTCAGGATCTCCTCGGGCGCCCCCGCCGCGACGAACTCGGTGAGCACCTTGCGGGCGAGGAAGCGCGGATCCTTGATCTGGCTGTAGAGCTTGCCGTCAGAGAAGGTGCCCGCCCCGCCCTCGCCGAACTGCACGTTCGACTCGGGATGCAGCTTGCTCTTCCTCCAAAGCTCCCACGTATCCTTCGTCCGCTCCCGCACCACCTTGCCGCGGTCGAGAATGATCGGCCGGAACCCCATCTCGGCCAGGATCAGCCCGGCGAACAGGCCGCACGGCCCGGCCCCGATCACCACCGGCCGCCGCGTCTCCCCCTTCGGGGCCGTCGTCACCGGGCGATAGGCCACGTCCGGCGTCGGCTTCAGGTGCGGATCGTCCCTGAACCGGGCCAGCACCGCCGCCTCGTCCCGAACCTCGACGTCGAGGATATAGACCTTGAGGATCGCCGACTTCTTGCGCGCATCATGCGCCCGCTTCCACACCGACCATGAGATCAGATCACGGGCCGCCACGCCCAGACGCGCGGCGATCGCTTCGGGCAGGGCCTCGGGCGTATGGTCGAGGGGCAGTTTGAGTTCGGACAGGCGCAGCATCCGCGCCTTCTAGCCGGTCATGACGCTGAACGCATGGGGCAAGATCCGGCAAGGTTGCAGACAGTCGGTAAGCCCTTAGTCTTCGCGGGTTCATTCCTCCCGCGAGACCATGTCATGACCCGCATCGGAAGCCTCGCCTTGCTGGCTGTGATGGCGACTGGCGCCTGCGCGCACCGGCCTGAGATTCACGACCGCGCGCCGCTCGCCATTCAGGCTGAACGTGTTCGGGAGCGATGCACGTTTGTCGATGACGATGACTATTCGGAGAACGCCATGCGCTGCGTCGACGCCTATTTCATCGTATCCATGACATTCGAAGACCTCGCGGACGAGGTAGGCCAGGGACGGCGGCTATCGCGTCGCGAACGGGACAACGTGATCCACGCGGCCAACGTCATCGTTCGCTATGAAAGCTTCCAGTCCCAGGAAGCCGTGGACAGTGTTCGGTCTAGGCTGGTCGCGCTTGTCGGAAATGATCCCGCCGCCGCTTCGCTCGACGCAAGGTATCGAGCCCCGCAAAACCCGACCTAGCGCCGCCCCCTCAAACCGCCTCGGCCGTGATCGACTGCCGCACCATCTGACAGTTGCCCTGGGTGCTCAGGAAGGCGATGTCGGCGGCGTCGCGGCCGCAGGCGATGCGGACCAGACCCTCGATCGGCGCGAGACCCGTGGGGTCGACCAGCCACCAGCCGGCGTCCAGATAGACCTCGAAGATGGCGTGGAAGTCCGGCGGCGTCAGCTGGTGGGCATAGGCGCTGACCGCCCGCGCCGGAATGCCTGACGCCCGGCACAGGGTGATGCCCAGATGGGTGAAGTCGCGGCACACCCCGGCCCGGTCGATGAAGGTCCGGGCCGCCGTCGTCTCCGAATCCGAGACGCCGTGCTCATAGTCCACGTGGCGCTGGATCCAGTCGAGGATGGCCAGCACCCGCTCCCCGCCCGTGCTCTCGCCGAACTCGCGCTGCACGAACCGGCCGAACTGGTCCGACGGGCAATAGCGGCTGGGCAGCAGATAGGTCAGGGCGTCGGCTGGCAGGTCGTTCCAGTCGTGCTGGCGCACGCCCAGCGGCAGCCCCTTCAGCGAGCCGTTGTCGACCACCGCCTCATAGACCAGCGCCACCTCGCCCTCGAGGTGGGCCCGCAGCGTCCGGGCGCCGAAGACGGCGTCCTTGTCTTCATGGAAGACGACCGGCGGGTTCGTCGTCAGGCTCTCTTCCAGAATTTCCTGTCCCGGCCAGTGCGCGACCTCGATCTGATAGATGGCGTCCGTGGGCGGATCGAAACGATAGACCAGCTCGGCGCGGACACGCAGCTTCATGGGGGCACTCTGCAAGGGGTGATACTGGCCGCTGCTCAACGACGCGCGGGCGCGCGTGTTCCGCCTCGGGCGGGCGCATAGACACGAGGAATGGGACGAAAGCTAGAGGGGGCTTCCACGCACCTCAGGCCGCGATCCCGAACGCCGCCTCCACCCGCCCGATCCACCCCCTCAGCGCCGGATATCTGGACAGGTCGAAATCGCCTTCATGGGCCATGCGGGTGTAGGCGACCAGCGCCAGATCGGCCAACGACACCGCCGTCCCGACCAGCCAGTCCCGCCCCGGTTCCGACAGCCTCGCCTCCATCCGGGCGAGCGCCCCGTAGCCCCGCTCCACCAGCCGCGGCTCGATGTCCTCGGCCGATTTGCCGAGGTAGGCGCGCTGGAAGCGGACCACCGCCACATAGGGCTCATGGCTGTACTGCTCCCAGAACAGCCACTCCAGCATCACCGCCCGGTCATAGTCATCCACAGGAATGAGGCTCGTACTTTCGGCCAGGTGCAGCAGGATGGCGTTCGACTGCGCCAGCGGCCGGCCGTCGGCGAATACCAGTGTCGGGACCTGGCCCGCGGTGTTCATGGCCAGGAATTCCGGTGTCCGGCTACCGCCCGTCAGGATATCGACCTCGATCCAGCGATAATCACGCCCGAGCCAATCCAGCAACCACTTGACCTTCAAGCAGTTGCCCGAACGAATATCTCCATAGAGAGTAAGCATCGCCCCCAGTCCAAGGATTAAGAATTGCGATATACTGATATCGCAATCTCAGCCTGTGCCCAAGCCGGATTCGGAATCACTCTGGATAAGCCACGCTTATCCATCGCGCCTGTGGGCGAACGGGTTCCGCCACAGTCTTCGCCACATTCTGGTCACAGGTTCAAACGAGACAGCACGCGCCGCCATGGTTCCCGGTCGGCGCCGCCATGAGCCCTGCCCGTGCGTTTCGCCGTCGCCGCCATCGTCTCTCTTGCCGCCCTCGCCTCTTCGGCCATGGGCGAGCCCGTCGCTTATGACGCGGTCGTCGCCCACGAGCGGACTGCTTCGGAAACCCCGGATACGACGATCGGTTCCAGCGGCGATGTGGATACGGATGCGGTGGCGGTCGCCAATCTGACGCCGGAACAGGCCGAGCTGATGGCCGAGGATCCCGACTGGAACGCCCACGCCAGCCTCTATCATGCAGGCGGCGGCGGAGCGACGGGCAACGACAGCCTCGGCTGCCGTCCGGTCGCCATGCGCACCGTGGCCACCGACCCGCGCGTCATTCCCCGCCGCACCCGCCTGTTCATCCGCGAGACGGTCGGCATGCGTCTGGCCGACGGCACCATCCACGACGGCTACTGGTACGCCTCCGACACGGGCGGCTCGATCAAGGGCCAGCGCGTCGACCTCTACACCGGCAACGGCCGCGTCTCGATGCAGCAGGCCCGCCGCCTCAACCAGCGCACCCTGACCATCGTCCGCGCCGGCACCTTCGATGGCTGCCCGCCGGCGACCACCACCCCGGCGGCTCCGCTGCAGATGGCCTCGAACTAGCCTCTCTCGAGAGGCGACACGGAAAAGGGCGGCCGGTGCGAACCGGCCGCCCTTTCTGTTTTCAGCTCTATGCCTAGACCTTGAACGCCAGGAACCCGTCGTCGACCGCGACCGTCGAGCCGTTGATGGCCGAGGCGGCGTCGGTGAACAGGAAGGCCACCACGCTGGCCACCTTCTCCGGCTGGATCAGCTGATGTGTCACATGCTGGCTGGCGAGCGCCGCGCGCGCCGTCTCGTCCAGCTGACCCATCATCGGCGTCTCGATGAAGCCCGGCGCCACGGCCGCGACCCGGATGCCGTATTCGGCCAGCTCCAGCGCCCCCGACCGGGTCATGGCGATCACGGCTGACTTGGCGGCGTTGTAGTTGAAGCTGCCTTTCGCGGCGACCGAGCCGTAGATCGAGGCGGTGTTCACGAACACCCCCTTCACCCCCAGCTTCACCATCGCCTTGGCCCCGTAGTGGAGGCCGTAATAGACGCTGTGCTGATCGACCTCGATGACCTTCAGGTAGGAGGCCGGATCCATCTCCAGCAGCGACTGCACCTTGCTGACGCCGGCGTTGTTGAACATGCCGCTCAACGTGCCGAAGGTCTCGACCGCGAAGGCGACCAGGGCCTCGACCTGATCAGCCTTCGACACATCGACCTTGAAGGCCTCGGCCCGGATACCTGAAGTGCCGCCGAGCGCCCGCACCTCTTCGGCGACGGCCTTCGCGCCCTCTTCGTTGAAATCCGCGACCACCAGATCGGCGCCCTTGCCGGCCAGGGCGAGGCAGGCTTCGCGCCCGATGCCGCTGGCGCCGCCGGTGACGATGATGACCTGACCCTTGAGTTCCTGTTCCATTCGATACGCTCCTTGAGTGGGGGAGCGTTTGATATGGACCTGTCAGACAGCTGGCGTAACCGCCATTCGGAACACTTACGGTTTCAGAATTTCCGCTTGCCGCTGACCGTCTCGAAGAACAGGCGGAAGTCGCCCATCAGGCTCCACAGCGGATATTTGAACGTCGCCGGCCGGTTCTTCTCGAAGAAGAAATGCCCGACCCAGGCGAAGCCGTAGCCCACCACCGGACTGGCCGCGAACCACCACAGACTGACCGTCAGCCCCAGCACCCAGGTCAGGATCACCAACCCGGTCCCGACCACATGAATCCGCCGGCACGTCCGGTTGGAGTGCTCGTGGATGTAATACGGATAGAAGGCTTCGAACGAGGCGTAGCGCTCGCCGGGTGCGGGTTGGGTGCTGCTCATGCCTGAAACCTGCGCTCCTCTGGGGCCCGATGCAATCAGGCGGCTTCCCCGCCTGCGTCCCTGCCCGGCTCCGGCCCCAGCACCCGCCGGATGATCGGCCAGATGTTGGCCAGGGCCGAGAAGAAGCCGACGATCGAGGCCGCGATCTGGAACGCCTGCCAGACGCTCTGGAACACCGCCCCGCCCAGTATCCATTCGCTGATCGGGTACAGCACCCGGCTGACCCCGATCTGGAAGCCGGCGTAGACGGTGGAATATTCGATGGCCAGGTCGGCGAAGAAGGCGATCAGCACCGCCGCCGACACCGGCGCCCACAACAGGGGCAACACCAGCAACAGGGCCAGAAGGGCGACGACCAGCTTGGTCCCGAGGGTCTGGTTCGACAGCAGGCTCAGCACCACCCCGGCGCCCAGGGCCAGGGCGACCCCGCCCATGACGAAGGGCAGGACCAGGTCCGCCGCCGCGATGACATCCATGAACAGGGCCCCGATCAGGATGCCCGCCCCCGCGACCAGAAACCCGATGACCCAGACGGCGCCGTACTGGCTCAGCCGTCGTTTCAGATGCGCTCCACTGAACATGGCCGCCCTCTCCTCCACCGATGTGGACGCCCCCCGGCGGATTAACCATGCCTCGCCCGGGCCCGCCTGTCGACTGAAAGAACGCCGGTCAGGATCGCGACGTTCACCACGTCCGCGCACCCGCCCGTAACCCCGACCGCCTAGTCTGTCCTGATGCAAGCCACCGCCATCGCCGCTTCCGGGATCATGACCGCGCTGAACCGCTTCGACGCCAGCGCGCGCCGCACGGCTCAGAACCCTCTCGACGACCTTGCCGGCGAGACCGTGGAGCGGATGGAGGCCAAGACCGCCGTCTCGGCCAACGCCGCCGTCCTGCGCACCGCCGACGAGATGACCGGCGCCCTGCTCGACATCCTGGCCTGACCCCTTAGGCGCCGCCGTTTTCCGTCCGATTTCGCGGCGCTCTTATGGCCAAGGTTAAATCGGTCTCATGACGCAGCGTTAAGTTGAGCCTCCGGTTCGACGACCCTAGTTCTCCCGCCCTCACGGATGTCCCGTGACCAATCCAAACGGCCCGGCCCGACCTTCGGCGGCGAACCCCTTCGCGCGCCCACGGCGGAGCCTTGCCTGCTCAAGGGAGACTACCAAGATGATCCACCACCTGTCCGTCAGCGCCCGCGATCCCGATGCCGTGGGCGACTTCTTCGCCGAACTGATCGGCGGCGTGTCCGTCGACTTCCCGCCCAACCCGGGCAGCCGCATGGTCTTCAAGGCCGACGGCAAGGGCACCGCCGTCGAGATCTATCCGGCCGGAACCGTCATGGTCCCGAACGGCGAGCCCGGCTCCATCTTCGTCCAGAACCCGGCAACCGGACCGGAGCGCTCGCCGACCCACTTCGCGGTCAGCGTCGACCACTCGGCCGAGACCATCCATGAAATGGCCCGGGCCCGCGGCTGGGAGAGCTACGTCTGCGACCGCGGCGGCCATTTCCACGTCGTCGAGGTCTGGATCGAGAACGCCTGGCTGGTCGAGGCCCTCACCCCGGCCTTCGCCGAGGAATATCTGGGCTTCGCCAATGCCGTGACCGACATGGCCGACCCGAACCGCGCCCTGGACTCCCATCAGCCCCAGGAGCGCACGCTCGCGAACGCGTGAGGAGAACGGGATGGAGGCGGCTGCGCGAGATACCGCCTCCATCCCTCGCTTTCGCCCACAGGCGAATCTCCGGCCTCGGCATTGCCGACTTCTAATTTTGAAGACCCGTGTTATTCAAAATCAGAAACTGGAGAGCGTCATGGGCCTGCACATGGATCGACGCGCCGTTCTGGCGGGTCTTGCCGCCACCGCCACCGGAGCCTCAGGCGTCGCCCAGGCCCGGGCTCAGGCCCAGACCGGCGTCACCGCCGCTCGCGACCCTGTCTATCCGAACCTGCTGATCGTCGAAGGCCTCGATCCGGCCGGCGATTTCCGGCCACCGCTCATCGACGCCCTCAACGCCGGCTCCGGGCCGGTTCAGGCCGGATCGCACGACGCCTGGTTCGTCTTTCCCTGGCCCGCCCAGCCCGACACCAACCCCACCTCCGCCAACTTCACCTATGCCGATCTCGACCAGAGCGGACGCCCCTTCCTTGGGGCGGGCGATATGCGCCGCTTTCCTCGCGGGGTCTCGATCGCCGAGATCAAGAACCGCACCGGCCTGATGATCCATGAGGGGACCCACGCCTGGCTGGTCCCCAGCGCCCTGCAGATCCGGCTGGCCGATGGGCGTCTGGCCGCGCCGCTCACCGAGGGAGATCTGACGGCCGCCTACAGCGCGGAGCGACGGTTCGAGGTCCCGCCGCTGCTGGCGCGTCAGAAACGCCACTGGACCTGCTTCATGAACCAGTTCTCGACCCAGGACGGGTCGCGCTGGCGCAGCACTCCCGCCGACGGGGGCCATGTTCAGTGGACCTTCGCCCCGCCGTCCGAGATGCTGGCCCGGGTGCCGAACCTTCAGCCCCTGGCCCTGGCGCCGCTGCTGGGGGATCTGGACCTCTACCTCATGGGACTGAAACCGGCTCGCGACTGTTTCGCCGATAAGCCGACGCCCGGCCGGGTCAGCTGGATCGACCCCAAACTGACGGTCAGCCCCTTCGTCCGCTACGGGGCGGGCCTCTACGTCGAGTTCCAGAGCGGCGGCTTCATCCATTTCGGCTTCCACGACGACCACGGCGTACTGGTGGCCAGAAACCGGGCCGGGGTCGAGCTCGGCCGGGCCACGATCGGCGCCGCCTACCGGCCGCTCAGCAACCCGAATGCGGCGATGATGCTGCGCGCCGTCAAGAAGAACACCCGCTGGTACTTCCAGGCCTGTATCGGCAACAGCGGCCTCGCCGTCCTCGCCAACGCCCTGACCGGCGCCCGGGCGCCGCTGATGTTCGACAATGCGGCGTCTCCCGAGACCGCCTTCATGCGGGGTGACTTCACCAACTGGACCACTGTGGCCTCGGTCGACACCTCTGAGTCCGCCGTGGCGGTGGGCATGATGACCAGCACCCAGACGGCGATCCTCGCGGAAGGCGAGTACTTCACCTTCGACATCCTCAAGGACGGTCAGGTTCTCGGCTTCATCCCGGCCCAGCACACGGCACTGGAGCCCGGCCAGGGCCTCCCGAACCTGACGCCGGATCGCCTCTACCGGCTGTCGCCCAAGCCCGGCGCCCTGCTGCGTCGCCTGCCCCTGTCCTGGGTCATGGGCGCGCCCTACGATAATCTGTTCGACCGGACGGCCTCGATCGACGACGCTCCCCGGCTTCTGACCCGGCCGCCGACCGGCGACTTTGCCGTCGGGACCAGTTGCAAGGTCCGCCGCTCCTTCTTCTCCCCCTGGGCCGGCGGCGCCGCCGAGGGGGCGACGATCTGGGGCAAGGAGTCGTCCATCGCCGTCTCGGACGTCGTCGCCCCCGACTGGCTGGTCCGCCTGCAACGCCCGGCGCCGCGCACTCTGCGCAACGCCTTCATCATCCTCAAACCGCGCGGCGCGACCATCGACTCCAGCGCTCTCGCCTCCGTCGACGTCCTGCGTCAGTACTATGACGCCGCCCTTCCCGCGGTGACCAACCGTCTGCTGCTTTCCGACAGCCGGCTCTAGTCTTCCCAAGCCGGCGCAAAGGCCGACGCTCTTCTCTCTTCAGCCTTCAGTCCTCCACTATTCCGGAGCGGCCAATTGTGGCGGCAACCCGACAGAACTGACGATTACCGCCCCAGCGCAGACCCGGGCGCATCACCCCTTAAGACTAACCAATGATCATATATTCGGAAGTTGTACCGTTACGTAGTAGTACCTAGGTTATATCAAACTCTGAGACGAAGATTAGTTCGGTTAATCGCTGATTATCCTTCTTGTTCCATGTCGCTCGGAAGCGGTTCTTAATCCGGGGGATAAATCATGAAGACGAAATCACTGCTGTTGGCGTTTGCGCCTGTTGTTCTGGCCTCGATGTTCAGCCCGGTCCTGGCCGCCGAACCCGAAGGCCAACCCGCAGCCGGCGAGGCCATCCAGACCCAGGCCCCCGCCGCCCGGCCACCGGCCGCCGCCCCCGCCGAGGCTGTCTTCTCCACCGGCGTCGCCCGCGGCCGCGACCGTCTGGACAGCGCCACCTCGACCAGCGCCTTGAGGCAGAACGAAATTCAGGTCCTCGGCGCCCGGTCCCTGGCCGATATCATCCGCAACATCCCCGGCATCCGCACCGAGTCCTCCACCGGCGACGGCAACTCCGCCTACACCATCCGCGGCCTGCCCCTGGCGTCCAGCGGCTCCAAATACATGCAGATCCAGGAAGACGGCCTGCCGGTCCTGGAGTTCGGCGACTTCTTCAACGTCGCCTCGGACATCTTCATTCGCGCCGACTTCAACCTTGCGGCCATTGAAGCCATCCGCGGCGGGTCCTCCTCCACCTTCGCCTCCAACTCGCCCGGCGGGGTCATCAACCTGCTTTCGAAGACCGGCGACGTCCGCGGCGGCGCTATCCAGATCACCACCGGCCTCGACTACGACACCAACCGCGTCGACTTCGACTATGGCGCTCCGCTCAGCGACACCCTGCGCTTCCACGTCGGCGGCTTCTACCGCTCCGGCGAGGGCCCGCGCGACGTCGGCTATAACGCCTTCGAAGGCGGCCAGCTGAAGTTCAACCTGACGAAGACCTTCACCGGCGGCTACGTCCGCCTGTCGGGCAAATACCTCAACGACAAGTCGCCCCAGTACCTGTCCGGCCCCGTGCGCATCACCGGCACGAACGACGACCCGACCTTCGAGAGCTTCA
>Ga0209630_10002184_pt1 | contig 19387 bp, 25 predicted proteins | sample COG_01_FD_184745 | JGI IMG/M metagenome (GOLD analysis project Ga0209630, IMG submission 184745) | Pelagic Microbial community sample from North Sea - COGITO 998_met_01 (SPAdes) (version 2) | ecosystem: Environmental > Aquatic > Marine > Neritic zone/Coastal water | place: Helgoland, sampling... | reverse complement strand
CTAGAGATTATTTGAGTTTGTAGGTCTTCTGTAGTCTGTTCAGCAATAATCCGTATGCTGGTAAGAACACAACTAGTCCCACTATGATTTTCAACACCACTTGCGATCCCGCAATCTCAACCCAGTTAGCCGCCATGTATTCGTCGGCACTGTTGTTAAATGCAACTGCAAAGAATGTGTAAGTGTCAATTATGTTAGCCGCGATAGTAGATACCGCTGGTGCCAACCACCAGTTCTTGCCGTATGTCTTTGATTCCCTGATGTACTGGAATACATACACGTCAAGTAAAGTACCAATTGCATAAGCAGTGGCACTTGCGAAACCAATCCTCATGGCAACCGATTGTGGTGCTCCTTCTGCCAATACAACTGCGATCGATCCAATAATTGCTAATGGATAAGCCGCCGCTATCGTGGCTCTTGCTATTTGTTTGCCCAATAGTCTGACAGTCAAGTCAGTTGCTATCACTACTAATGGGAATGTGAATGCCGCCCACGTAAGTTTCACTCCTAGTATCTCTACTGGGATTGCCACTAACGCATTTGAAACGATGATCACTACAACATGTAGTAACACTAATTTCATCAGCATTGATTTGTCTACGTTTTTAAACATTTAATCTCCTATAGGTTAATTTAAATGTACGTAATTGTAGCAGTTTATTGGAATAAGGTCAATACAACCTTTGATCTACTTGTCCCAGTCTTCCCATGGGAAAACTATCCAAGCGGGTGCTTCGTCCTTGTTGATCTCGTAGCCGTGGTAATCTACTTTGACCTTGCTTGGCTTGTTGTTGATCAGTGCGGCGAACCTTATCCTGTCCTCACGTTTGCCGAAGTTGTCAAGAATGTATTGGAATGTGGCACCTGAGTCGTTAATGTCGTCGATGATCAATATCTTTTTTTGGAATGCGAATGCTTTTTCTAGAGTACGCAAGTCAGGCTTAACAGTGTGATCTCTCAATCTTATGTCTAATACTTCGTGTGCCGTCTTTAGTCTGTGAGAAAGATACACCCCAGGTATGCAACCACCCCTGTTGATTCCAAGTATGATGTTGGGCATCCAGTTTGAATGCACCATCTTGTCTTCTATCTGGATCAGTGCGTTACGCATCTGTCCTGTTGTGAAATAGTTCTTTTTAACTTCTTTGCTCATATTCCAAAATAGTAATTCATTAAGCCACCTATCAATAGTGTGACAAGTATAGCATTTAGGAACAACAGTGCTCTATCGTGCCACAGGTATCCAACCCATGCCCAACCCAATGTGCCGAATAGACCAAACCACATGTCGATGTGTGGTATCGTGCCAACACTCCTGGCCGCGGTTGCTATCAGTATCAGTGCAACAGAGAACCATTTCACGTACCAAGAGAGGTCTCCCTTGGGTGTCACTTTCTTGATCACCCTGGAAGAATTCAACTTCTTGATCTTGTCGTCCAGTTTCTCTTTGATTGGTTCTATGTTTTTTTGTGTTTCGCTCATATACCCTGTTGATCACGTTGTTGGTTGTCACGAAACTGGCACACTTGGCCATATCCTTTAATCTCCTAGCACCTATGTATGTACAGGCACTCCTCACTCCGCCCAGTATGTCTTCCAAAGTCGGTTCAACAGGTCCTCTGTGTGGCAGTGAGATAAGTCTTCCCTCGTTGCCTCTGTATCCGTCTTTACGTTTGCCATGCACTTCTCGGGCTCTGTCTGAGCTCATGCCATAAAATTCTACTCTGCCGTCCACTACCGGCTGTTCTGATTCATCATGTCCTGCCAACATACCTCCTATCATGACCATGTGAGCTCCGCCACCAAATGCTTTTGCAATATCACCTGGATGTACGCACCCACCGTCTGCCATTATGTGTCCACCGACACCATTTGCGGCGTCTGAACATTCAACTATTGCTGAGAACTGAGGTACACCAACGCCTGTCATTGTTCTTGTCGTGCATACCGAACCAGGCCCTATCCCTATCTTGACTATGTCAGCACCATTTATTATTAATTCTTCAGTCATCTCGGGCGTTACAACATTACCTGCCACTATAACTTTGTTAGGATATTCATCTCTGACTTTCTTTATGAAGTCCACCATGTTTTGGTGGTATGCGTTTGCTACATCAACAGTGATCATCTTTACATCTGGAAACATCTCTAGCACCTGTTTCATGTTTGCCCAATCCTGTGCTTCTGGATCCCACATCACGTTGGTTCCTGTACACACAGACACTGATTGCATTCTCAATCCTGTGCCCGCGGCCTCTTTCCATTGTTCTGGTGTTGTGGTCTTTGTTATCACAGTCATCATCTTGTGCTTCTGCATTTCTTTTGCCATTGAAAATGTACCAACGCCATCCATGTTACTTGCGAATATTGGAAGGAAATCCATGACCTTGCCTGAGTTCCGGAAGGTGAATTTACGTGTCATATCCACGTCACGCCTTGAGCTCAAGGTCGAACGCTTTGGCTTTAATAACACATCTTCAAAGTTTAATTTTGGTTCGTTATCAATCCTCATTTTCTTCCTTTTCTTTTGTCTTGCAAATTTCAAGAACACTCTTATAGTGCTCATGGGCCTGTTTCAATGCTGGATATTTGTCTTGCAGTTCCATCTCGTCAAACACGTCAAGTCCTACATCATTGTAATTGAATGAAAATTCTGAGTCAATAGTATCGACTGTTGCTGTTTTCACAACCCCGCCTGTGTTTGTGGTCATGCCTAGGTCGTCGTCTAGGTCCGCAAATGAATACGTAAAGTCTCCCGTGTTCTCGATGCCGGTTGAACTCATTTGATTCATCTCTATGTTGTCTGACTGCATGTTTGCTTGTTCGATCTTTAATTGTTTCTTTGTTTTAGCCATGACCCTTCATGCTCATACAGATTTTATAGAATTCGTCTCTGGTTGCAGGATCGTCCTTGAACGCACCTAGCATGATTGCCGTGGTCATGTCCGATTCATGTTCCCTTACACCCCTGTGGGTCATACAATGATGTTCTGCCTTCACTACAACTGCAAGATTCTCAGTCTTGGCATATTTTTTTAATTCGTCTGCGATCTGTGTTGTCATCTCTTCCTGGATCTGTGGTCTCTCCACGATGTGATGCACAATCCTGTTGAACTTGCTCAATCCAATCACTTCACCGTTAGGGATAATGCCTACCCATGCTCTTCCCACGATGTTCTGGAAATGATGGGCACACGTTGATCTTATTGATATAGGACCACTGGTGTACATGCTCTTGTAACCCATGTTGGGAAAACTTGTCACTCTCGGTGCTGGCTTGAATCTACCACCAAATGTTTCTCTGATGTACATTTTCGCCACACGTTTCGCAGTCTCGTTAGTGTTGTGATCGTTTTCCGTGTCGATCACCAGGCTGTCTAACACACCCTGTAGTTTCTCTTGCACTTCTGCCTGTAATAGATCCATCTCACCATCTTCTATGTATTCAGAGATGTTGTCATTTGAATGGAATCTCTTGCCTGCCTTCTTAATTCTCTCTTTTATCTTTTTACTAATTGGTGTTTCAGGCATCCAACTGTCTTTTAAAATATCTTCACTCATTTTTATACTCCTGGTATGTTACTATTATAGTTGCTATTCCCCTTTTAGTCAATGTGAAAAACTTCACCATTGCATTTTTTATTATCGATACAGATTTGTTTAATTAACTTTTTGATACCATCTTCTTTGTCAAAGTCTGGATTAATACCAAAACAGTTGAATTTGTTTGCAAAATTTTTCATAACGAGATAGTTTGTAAATTTATAACCACTATAATCTGGATGTTCGTCCACACCTTCTTTGTCTTTATCAATGAAACTAGACAACATCCAACCAATTATAGTGTGCGAATGTAGATTTGTTTCTAAAGTTTTAATAAGGAAATAGGGTAACTGGCAACTTAACCAATAACTGTGACCCCAACTTTTGACTATACTCCATGTGTCTAGTGTTTTCTTTGTTTGTGAGAAATCTATTTTTGATAGGCTGGAGCCATTTTGATTAAAAAAAATAAAATCTATTTTATAATCAATTTCTCGTAACAACTTGTACAACTTTATAAGATCAAGATCTTTCCAATTAATTTGAATGTTTTTGACTGAAGTATTTTTGGATTCACTTGATCCAATGTTTATTACATTATAGCCTGCTTCCAGACAGGCATCTATGATACGTGAGCCTCTTTTATTACCACAACCTATTACTAATGCCTGCTTCATGTCAATTCCGGATATAGTTTTCGCCAATTTGAGCCCTGTAGTACATCTATCTTGTCAAAATATTTTTTGTATTCATCACTATCATGATTATTATCAAGTTCAATGAGACAGTTCTTTATGTTTCCTGCGATATTTAGATTGTTCTCATATTTTAGAAACGTCCTATTCAACTGTTCACGGACTGTGTTCTTTATGTTGTTGGGCAGGTTCCTGCATCTCAATCGATCTTGGCCCATTGATAATTGATTGACAGTATGATCGATACTTCCGATTTCTTCCATGAAGTAGTCAATTATGGCAGGTAGTTCTTGTGCAGTCAACACAAAGAAAACAGTGTTGGCCCTCAATTTTACGTTTGAATGTGCCTTTAAAAATTTAATGTTTGCTAGAGCCTTATCCCAATTTCCTCCACGTCTGATGTAATTAAACTTATTACCCATCCCGTCTACACTACATGTGAATAACACATTGGGAAATTTTAAAATTTCTTGAAGTATAGCATTGTCCTGTCGCCATTGCATATTGGAGTTTACCCGTATATGTAAATCATCTCTCTTTTCAATCTGTTTAAGTAATTTTAAATTGTGTTTTATCAGTGTTGGTTCTCCACCACTCATATAGATTTCTTTTAATTCACTTTGGTTAGATACTACATATTCAATTATATTATTCGCCACTGCAGGTGGTGTGTGATTAACTGGTTTATTTTCTTCACGAGCAATACTACTGCTCTGTACTGCCCAACAAGTAACACATTTTAAGTCGCACAAACTACTCCAATGTAAATCTAAAGCAGTAAGTTTAAACTGCTTTGTATCCGAATAATCAACACTGCTGTGGATACCTAATTTATTATAGTGATTCCTAAGTCCCGTGTATGTTCCTGCACTGGAAATATTTTCTTTTTTCAAACAACTTTTACAGTTGTCTGTGATTTTATCCTCGAGGATATCTTTTCTTAACTGTTGATATTTTTTGTTTGATAATGTTTGTTGTAGATTTTTTGTTGTTAAGTTTTCAAATAGCCCTTCTCCAGCAGTGCATGATTTTAAAGATCCGTCAACACCCACGTATAAAAGATTCCACGGTGCTGGGCAGAAACGCTTCTGCTGTCTGAAAAGTTGGTATTTCTGTTTGGGATCCATTATGTAATATTTACAAAGATATTTTTACACTATTGAATTTCTTTTTTATGTGTCTTATTATACCATTGCACGGCGGTGGCCACTACGTTGTCAATATCACTCTGTCTGGGTTCCCAACCTAACTCTTTCTTTACTTTGTCTATGTCCGCGACTAGGTAAGCAGGGTCACCCGGTCTGTTTTCATGTATTTCAATCTTCATCTCGCCTGCATGTTTTTGCACTGTGTCTAAAAGTTCTTTGTTGGATGCCGGTGCACCTGAGCCAAGATTGAATACTTCCGACACTTCCTTCTCTGATGCGTAGTTCAATGCCTTCACATGGGCATCTGCTAGATCCATAACGTGTACGTAATCTCTGACACAAGTTCCATCTGGTGTGTCATACTTGTCGCCGAACATCTTGAAAGTCCTGCCCTGTCTTACAGCATCTATGGCCAATGGTATGATGTGTGTTTCTTTTTCTCTTAATTCGCCAACTTCTGCTTCTGGATCAGCACCGGCGGCATTAAAATATCTCAATCCAACACTTGATAAGCCATATGCTCTCTGATAGTCTTTGCATATCATCTCCATCATCAATTTACTTGATCCATATGCACTGATTGGTTTTGGAACGTCCGATTCCCTGCATTTCCTAAATCCAGGATCACCATACGTGGCCGCACTGGAACTGTACACGAAAGTCTTGACTCCGCACTCTATCAACTTGTCAAGCAACACAACCGTTGCAATCACATTGTTCTTGTAGTACTCTGACGGATTCTTCACAGACTCCGCCACTGAGGCACTGCCGGCGAAATGTATGCAACTTGTGATATCAAATCTCTTAATAATTTCTTCCAGTCTCTCTATCTCTTGTGGAAGGTTTATGTCAAATATTGGACCAAATTCTGCCGGTTTGAATTTTGTCTTGAGGTCTCGATCTATGACTATGGGTGTGAAGCCGTTTTTTGCTAGGAACTTGCAAGTGTGTGAGCCCACATAACCCGCTCCGCCCGTGACCAATACGGCCTTGCTCAAACCTTTAATACTTGGATTCTGATACTGTGTTTCTGTAGTGTTGTCCATCTCTTCTCCATTGTTCACCCTTGCCTGTCATAATGTCTATCATCCTGTCTATGGTACCGTCGGTCCAATCAGAAATCTTACCTATACTAGGGGATGGTTTGCTTAATAATACTTCTAGTTTGTCCATTGCATCTTCCATTGACCACGGAACATACATTCTCGTGTGGTCGTTTGCAAACGTTTCCGGGAATGATCTGTATGCCGGAAACAGTGTGTTGCAACCCATTGCGTCTGCCTCACTCACTGTGTTGGAGACCCAATCCTGTAAAGCACAGTTGAACATGACTCTCGAATCAGCGAGTAGTTCGTAGTACTCGTTCTTCTTCAAGTTCTCATGTATGGTCAGTGTGCCTTTTTTTTCAAGATATTTGGCTTCGTCTACGTAGAATTGATTGTTTGATCTCAAAGGACCACCTTGACATATCGCGAATTCAACGTCTGGGTGTTTCTCTTTGTATTTCAATGCCAGCGCCATGAAGAAATTTGGTTGTTTCTCTTGATCCCATCTCGCTCCAAATATAACTCTCTGTTTCCTTTCGATGAATGGTTTCCTGTCTGGTACCCTGCCTTGCACTTCTTCCTTGCCAAAACTCAAGCCCGATATGTTGTATATGGGTGCCGACCAGTTTGCTATTCTCATGTGTGCCACCATCTCTTCATTGGTTGCTAGTATTTTAACATTAGGTATTTCATTACACATCTGTTCATACATGCTCATCCACTTGCTCATGCCCCATACGTGTACGAAGTCATCTGGGTCTATGGCCTGTGCTAGGCATCTCAGATATATTGTAGGTCTGTGTTTCTCCTCAACCTGATGTAATATGTAAGGCAATGATTCCATGCCTGGTTGGAACATGTCCTCAAAGAATACTATATCATCTTTGGTCACCTCGCCATTACGCATCATCTGTACCAGGTTCATCATCTGGCTCATTCCAAAGTATGACCTTCCGTGTGCATCAAGCACCTGTCCAACACTGATCGCTTTGGTGTCGTCTATTGTTGTACCTGGTACTACAACGTAATCAATTCCTCTTTTCTTGTATGCACGTTCAGTCCAATCCTGTAGTTGTAAAGTGTATCTGCCTTCGTATGGCTCTAGGCCCATGTAAAATATTTTCATAGTATTAGTATAACAGATCTATTCCCACTTGTCATTAAAATCTTTGTATAAAGTGTATGCGGCTGTTAGTTCTTCTCCTTCCTTGATTGGTTTAGTTGTAATTAGGTATTTCACTGGTAGTTGGTGCCAAAAGCCTGCGACGTTCTTGCAGTTGGGATTGTCCGAATGATTGTAGAATGCACCCAAGGCCGTTCTTATACTGCCATGCGGAAAGTTTTTATTCAGCACATGTACAATTCCTAGCACTACATCTGCGTCAAAATCTTTGGTTGCGAATAAACCTAGACCTTGTACATCTGAGTCTTTTATAGTTACTCCGTCTGGCAGTGGTTTATACATTAACTTTTCCTTTTTGTTCTTTTATGCAGATACTCTGCTATTCTGTAAATCCTGTGCAACTGGTAAACACTTTGACCAGTGTCACGCCAATATTTTTTTGTCAATGGCTCTGCTATCCTTCTGATTGCTTTATTTTTTTTTGACTCTTTTACTCCCTGCTCGTACACTGCTCCGCCTGACTGTTTGGCTTCCAACCACCCGTGCTCGTGTGTCTTTCTTGAAGATGTCATCAAAGTTCTCCCGATATTTGTTGTTGCTAGGCCTGGATTTTCCATCCCAACTACCCGGCATTGTTTTTCAAGTATTCCATCATAGTGTCTACGTCCGACACTTCGAACGGGTCATTGTCATCGCTGGCATTGTTCTTGCCAGGTTCTTCAAATACTTTAACAACCTCTCCGTTGTCCACAAGCATTGAATACCTCCAACTTCTCATTCCAAATCCTTGACCTGGCTTGTTAACAAGCATACCCATGCCTTGTGTGAACACTCCTTCTCCGTCCCCGATCGATTTAACTTTCTTTATGTTAGTGTCCTTGAACCAAGCGTTCATTACGAATGCATCATTTACAGATAAGCAGTACACTTCGTCAATGCCTTGTGCCTTCAATTCGTCGTACTTGGCTTCGTATCCAGGTACTTGTTGTGAACTACAGGTTGGGGTGAATGCTCCTGGTAGTGCAAATACTACAATTTTCTTGTTGTCAAATATTTCTGCTGTGTCTACGTCTTTCCATTCTCCGCCTATAAATGTGCAACCGCCAACCTCATCTGTGTCGCCTGTTCTTGTTTTAAAGTTTGTGTATGGTACTCTCATTACTTTGTTTCCTTAATCAATTTAATTTTGCCCGAGTCTGTGTGTTTTATCCTGTGTGTGTTTTGTAGGGCAAGGTGAAACAGAGTCTTGTACTTCTCTTTTTTCACTAACAATACAATACAGTCATCATCATCGTCATCCCAATCGGTGTGTGACCAGATGAAATCCTTTCCATACGTCAATCCATGATTGCCTGCTGTAGTACATATGTTTGCTATGGCATCAACGGTGGTGTAAGATGCATTTAATCCTCCACCTTCTACAGGTAAGTATCCTGCTCTTGAGGTTGCTCTTTTTTCTTTTAATTTTATTTCTTTCATTATATTCCGCCCATCACTGGTTTTTCATAAACTGCATGGCTTCCATTCTCGCCATCTTCGCTTACGTCTATTTCAATTTTCCTACCTGGATATCTTTTTGTGATTGCTACGTATAAGTCATCTGATATCATCTCACAACTCTTGAAATCAAGTTTCATTGTGCCGTCTGCATACATGTTCTCCATCCATCTTTTGAATTGAATAAATTCTATGTCTCTGTCATCGTGGAATACTTCTATTGCTACTTTGAAATGGAATATATGTCTGTGAGGATGTCCTAAAAATGATACATCATACTCGTCACCTGTTGCTAATTTTGGATCGTCCAATGCCGCAGGGTACTTGTGGATACCTTCTTTACGGAAAGTTACCCATATCATTTTACTGCCTTTGGCCGCCTGCTCTGTTAATGCTTGGTTTCTCATGTCTTCTGTACTCATCTTATTCCTCCCATCCTGTGTCTTGTTTGACTTTGTTTGCTTTTAATTTTGCCTCTAACCGTTTTACTTGTTTTTCTAATTTGTCCACCCTTTGGATATAGTAGTCTGTGCCATATAACCCCGATGATTCAAACTTCTTGTTCTCTTTCAACCATGCTTTATACCTGGACACGCTCTCTTTGTATTCCTTGTCTTCCTTAGACTGTTTCTTTGGCATCGTTCTCCTCTATTGGTTCGTCCTGTTTGTATTCGTTCCACGATGTGAATCCTGCTGTCTGCTTAAAGTGATCCATGGTCATTGTCCAGACTCCCGGATTGGTGCTGTTGAAATCAACATCGTCAACTTTGATACAAAGATTGTCATCTCCCTCCGACTTCGGGAATATAATTGAACAAAAAGGTATGAACCTCTCGTGTGTCCATATGCTTTCAAATCGTTCTTTGACTTCTCCGTGCAAATAGTGTGGATAGTCTATGGTCACATAGTAACCTTTTCTAAGTAATCTAATCATTTGATTAATTTGTGTTGCGTGATTGTGCATAAATGTTCTGTTGGCACCAAAATATATTGCTTCAGCCTCGACCTTTTTGGCCATCTCTTCTATCTGGTCATAGTAAAGATCATTCCTGGCAAGAAATAATGTTTGCTTACCAAATGCAGGAGTGTGTTCTACTTCCAAACCTGAAAATACACCTACACTATCACTTTTGCCTGTTTTGTAATCTCTGTCCATACCTAATTATAATGTTGTTTGACTATTTTGTCAACGTGGCTTTTGCCTTCGCGATGGCATCCTTGACTGCTAACTTGGTCCTCTTTAATCTAGATAGGATATCCTTGCTCTCAGTACTCCTGTCCTTTAGCCTGTCTTTGGTAAGTTGTTTTACCTTTTTGTCGAGGTATACGTGTTCTTCCTCGAGTTTCTTAAGTTTCTTGCTTCTTCTTTTTGCTATCCTCATTTTGTCCTCCTATTCAAATAAAGAACTGAAATTGTTCGTGCCTTTACCACCGCCTGTGGCCCTTGCCCATCTGTTGCCTCTAATGTCTGCTAGATAACTAGATGCTCCTGCGATTACATCCATTGGCTTCTCACTAGTGAACACTTCTTCAACAAGTGTGTTGAAATACAGTATGTTCCTAGGGACATATATGCTTGGTTCGTCAGTCTTGTCACTTGCCTTTGTTTTTCTCCAGTGTTTTACTTCTGGTTTGTATTTCCTTGATTCTATGTCGTTTAAATCGTTTGCTATCTGTATAGCCCTGATCTGATTATATACGTTGTGTGCCATCATTAATACATAACTGAAACTGTCCCAACTGGTTGCTCCAATCTTACCATTTTTATTTAGGTCTTTGTCTCCATACCAACAAACATCTTTCATTTTCAACCTACGTCCAATACCACTATCGAACGGAAACTGTATGTCTGAACCCTTCAGTGTTTTATCATCTGGAGCCTTGTCCATTACAAATGACCACCTGTCTGGCGTAAATGAGTTGTGTGTATATACTAGTCCATTAGCAGTTGATAAAAATGCTGATGCACTGTCAAAACTTATTGTGAAGTTTGGATTTATATGTTTTCTAACTTGCCTTTGTACCTGTGTAAGATAACAACCCCAATCCATCTGTGATGTACCTAGTACGTGCATCCAGTCTTTGCCGTCTAGTTTCTTCTCATCTCTCATTATGATTAGACGTTTAAGCATAACTTCCATGTCACACATGTTGATACCACCCATTGCCCAACCTTCAAACTCGAAGTCTTTGACAGCGTCGTACCATATCTGTGCTGTGTTCCAGTCATCACCTTGAAGCACGTTCAATAGTTTTGTTTGTCCCAGTCTGTTCTTCTGGAAGAACTTGTTGTTGTATATCGTTCCATCCAGCGTGTCTTGGAAACTTGTCAATCCTGTCTTTGGACTGTTTAAATCATCTGCCGCCCACGTTGGTACGTCTAGTGTCATCGCCCAATCGCTTGTGAGTTCTAGCCAGTTGAGTATGTCCGATCGCACTTTGTTTGCTTTGTTACCTTCAAAATCTTTCCAATCAAATTTTATTACACCTTTACCTATCTGGTATCCACCCGAGTCACCTACTATAGTAGAAAATTCTCTGTCTCTGTTCACGAACATGTGATCTCTGTCGCCGACCTTTTCCATATCTAGGCAGGCGTGTCCCGCCGAGTACAGTGCTGTAGGGTATGTGAACATTCCTTCTTTTGGATTTATGAAGTTCAGCCCTTCAACGCCATTGTCGAATCCGTTTGGGATCCTGTCTTCTGAGATGTGTTTGCCTTCCGACACTCTCTGTTTGCTGATAAACGTGTTGTAGAAGTTAGATATAGCAGGCAAGAACACCGCGAAGTCTCTGCTTAACTCCCCTAGGTGTTCCTGCTTACTATTATCTGTCGTCATTATTGCGCCTGTGCTGGTATGATGTATTGATACTTGCCCAATCCTGAATCAACAGAGACCTGCATCGCACCCTCGTTAGAGAAGTGTAGTGTGACCTTTGCCGAGTCTGATAGTTTAAGTATTTGTAGCACCTGTCCTACCGGCCAACTCCAACCTTTGTTAAGTGTTCCCTTAACGTCAGTTGCGAATACAAACTCACCACCATGTGATGCCTGGTCACCAAAAGTGAAAATCAAATTCCCATCCTCGGTTCTCACAACAAAGGAGTTGTGTTCAGTGTTTGCAGTTGCCTGGAAGTTGAATCTTTGCACACTCGCCACGCTTGGTTCAATCTCAACGTCCCACTTGACACCCTTGAATTTGACTGTCTTAAGTTTCTCGTTGATGATCTCAGCATTCATAAATCTGTAGTCATTCTTGAAGTCACCCTTTTCGTTTTCAAAATGGATCCCTGTTGGAATGGTTGCACCGTTTCTCTCACCGGACAACACAGTTATGTTTGCCTTCTCTTTGTATTCCGGACATTTCAAGTGTATGTCTAGTTTGCCCATCTGTGGCATACCAAACGTACCAGTCATCTCCGTTTGTGGCTTGTGGAAAGACCCTTGTAGGATAACCGATCTGTCTTCTGCCATACTGTCAATTGACGTTTCTTTGTCGTCGCCAGTAATTTTAACAAGATCCAAGAAACCCAGTCCATGCGTATGTTTAACGATGTCTTTTAAGATGTCTATCATAATGTTCTTATTGTATAGGATATTTAGGTCTTAGTCTAGTATTATTTCAGAAACTTTGTACACAACTGGATTTTGTTTACCAGGTTTACGGAATATGGCGTAGTTCGCACCGGATCTGAATTGATTCATCTCAACAATCTCATATCCCTCGTCTAGAATACTCTGTGTCATTGCAGTTTTAGTATTGTAGTTCCAGTAACCACGTTGGGCATTGGTCAGATCGATGTCGTAGTGGCAGTCAGCATATTGAATGAAACAATAGCCTCCCGGTATCAATACTCGTTTGATGTCGTGTAGATATTGTTGGACGTGTTGTTGTGTGAAGAACACAAAGGTGTCCCAACTGAACACAAAGTTACAACTCGCCTGTGGTATATTTGAACATTCAGTATCGCGAGTCTTGTAAAATTTAAGATATTTTTGGTGTGCAGGAGGAAACTTTTCTCGTATAGGCGGCTCGATTCTGTGTGTAATATCTAAAAAAAAGTTTAATTTCCACGCTCTGAAGTCCATAGAGAACATTCCATTACCAGGACCAATTTCCAGACTGTTGTACAGATTGGTCCTTCCGAATTGGAATATTTTACTTTGTATCTGTTTGGACAGTAGTGCATCAACAGTTGGCTTCTGTTTTTTCTGTTCCAGATCTTTATAAAACCATTCTGGAGTTTTGTCTAGTCTGTCAATAACCATGGAATTATTTGCATCAACAGTCAATGCTAGGTCCTTAAGTATCTTTAGATTTGAATCTATCAACTCCTGTAGTTCCTCTTTCTTGACTCGTTCTAATTTTTCTATTAACAATTTTATTTCTTCTATGCTTAACATAACACTATTTAGAATTCAAACAATTTGTTGAATGTGTTTGTGGTCTCTGTGCTCTGCACGTCCCACCCCAGCACTCCTATAAGGTTGTCGATCTTCTGGTCCAGTATCGTTGCTTCCATGGCATCACCGTCAAACGGCAGTTCCTTGAACCATTCAGGTATACGCATCTCATCCACGGGATATGCGATACTTGTGTAGCCCAATGGATTTTGTTTTAGTTTACACACTATAACTTTAGCACCGTCCGTGATTGGCATACTGTATTTGTCGCCATACATCTCCCTGCATCTGTTCCAGTTCATGCTGGCTCTCACGTGGCCCGGCATGTTTGCTCTCCCGGCCTTCTCCTCGGCCGCAGTGTACTTGGTCATGTTGTTTGCTCTCTTGGGGGATCCTTTTTCCCACCCTGGCCTCGATTTAAACTCTGCCCTGAATTCGCTGATTTTTATTAGCACTTCTTTCTCGTCCTTGCCTTGTAGTACCATGTATAGAAGATCACTCAAGAAGTCCTGTACGAAAACAGGTGTGTCTGAACGTTTTAGATCAAGTCCCATCGCTTTCATCTTGCCATCCTTACCGTCAACATCTGCACGTTTACCTTCTTTGTCGTAGTACAGTACAGCATATCTCTTCTTTGTGATGAACAATCCTTTTGATGCAACAAGTTCTCTACCCGCCGCTATTACTTCTCCACGTGTGCTTGGTGTGTGGAATGCTTTGGTCATGAATGATTTGAATGATCCGTTGACTTCATCTGCTATCCTATCATACAGTGCCACAACTGAATCTTTTGTCCATGGTATAACCCCCTCGTTGATCTCCTTCTGTAGTGTCTTGTATGCCGAGAAGTAAACGGAGTCTGTGTCTCCGTACACCACGCTCTCGCCTTTGTGATCGTACTTGCCTGCCACAATCTCATTTACCTTGCTTGCCATGTGTTTAGTGATACATCTGCCTGTGAGTGTCACACTCTGTCCAATCCTTATGTCAAAGAATCTACAGCCTGGATTCAATATCGCACCATACAGACTGTTTAGATTAATTTTCTTTACAAGTTGCCTTTTGTCCCAATATTCTCTTTCGATCTCGTTGTCTCCGCACTCACGCATCTTCTTTTGCATTTCCTGTCTCTCTGCGTACCAACGTTTCAATAATCCTGGTATGATTGCTTCATACTCGTATGTGAATATGGTACCATTTGCACTCAACATCCATTTGTTGTTGCCGTCGAATATTATCTCATACAGTTGTGCGGCACTCATACGCACACTGGTTTTGTCTTCCCAGTCCACGATTATCTCCGTGCCTTTCTCTTGATTCATCACTGCCTGATACTCCCAACTACCAAACTGGCTGTCCCACGCCGCCGCAAATGATTTCTTGGCGTGTTTGGCCCTGTTGATTTCTGCTGATGTTATAACCGGCCTTATCTGTCCCACTATGGTCTCCGGACCCATGTTCAATGCTCTAATGACACTTGGATACAGTGAGTTTATGTCAACAGATCCTATCCAGTCGTGTATTCCTTTTTGTGGTGTCGCCACGTGGGCTCCTGCCGCCGGTTGATTCTCTTCACCGTCTTTCTTGTACTTTCTGCCCGGCACCTGCATTCCACGTCTGTGTGTCTCGTTTACGATTGCTTGTTCTGTGACCGCTACTGCACCCATCGTCGTTTGTAGTAGTACAGTGTTCTGGTGTGCTATCTCATTGGCCAGTTCTATAAACTTCAATTTCTTCTCCAGTTTGGCCAACAATGCAGTATCCTGCCTGTTGTATTCTATGAACAATCCAAAGTCGTTCTTGTACAAGTTATCGAGCGATCCTTCGTAAACAGTTTTCCTCTCATCCAACTCATGTTCACCTATAGCGTCTAATCTGAAACTGTGTCTTTCCTCATATGTGTATTTCCTGTATAGTTCCAACAAGTCCAAGTGTACACGACCTACAAGATCAAAACTCAACTGTTCCCTGCCGTATTTCTCGAACACTCTCTTCTTGGGTTTTTCACCCCAGAAACACAAACGTCTTGTGTCGTCTGAACTCAACACTTTTTGTATTCTACCCACGGTGTATGGAATGTCATATCCCTCACTGTTCCAACCCGACAGTATGTCTGCGTCCTGCACCAGTTCTAGGAACGCATCTAACATGTCTTTCTCTTTCTCGAACAACATTGTGTTATCAAATCTTTTTGTAAGTTCTTGTGCATCCGCCATGCTGATTGTCTTTGGTGGCACTGCGAAGGTAACCAGTTGGTCCGTCCAGCTCATGTAACAACTTATGGCAGTTATGGGCATGAACGGATCATCTGTTGTTGAATAACCTCGATCGGGATCGAAGTCTACTTCAATATCAAAAAACATAACATTTAATTTGGGCGTCTCCTTGCCCAAGTAATTCTCTTCCAAACACCTAAACACGGGATTGATATCATTCTCGTACAGTTGCTTGTTAGATCTTATACGTTGCTCTTTTATGAATTCTTTGTTGGTGGCACACTGCACTCTCTGTAAAGGTGCACCCGTCATTGACCTGTGTTTGCCCCTTGCGTCCTCGTAGTAGAACACGTACCTGGCATCGTACTCCGTGAATATCCTGCCCTTCTTGGGATCACGTTCTACAACGTAAATCTTGTCTTCGTCTTTTTTAAATAATGCGTCTATGTAACTCATCCTACCACCAATAACTTGCTACGCCGTAACCGTAGACATTTATGATTGCAAAGTAGCCAGTGATCATCATTACGAACGCCGCTTCTCTCCTGTATGAAGCATAGCATTGTGTGAGTGCTCCTACCAAGAATCCTGGATACACGATAGTCATGTCCGGATCCGAGGCTGTGATCGCAAGTGTTAGACTGGCTCCAACGGTGAAAATGAAACTGACTAGTTCAAAGTAGAACGCTGTCCTGTCACTTTCAAAACTACGAAGCCAGAATGATCTGACTTTGTCTAACATTAAAGTTTGCCGGCCGTGTTCAGTATGCTTTCCAATGTGTCCATCTCATCTGCGATGTTCTGGTAGTTGCCTTTGTGTGCAACAGATATCGCTTTATTGATAAGTGCTGGTTTCAATTCTAGTTCTTCTGATATTGCTTTTACTGTGTCTTTTAATCCACCCTTCAAGTCCTCAACCTCACCTAGTACCTGTGAACCTTGGGAAATGATCTGGATTAATTTCTGCTTTTCAGCGTCATTAAAGTTTCTTACTGCCATTTGTTTCTCCTGTTGTTATCCAACAAGTATATAACAGATCTTTGCTGAATGCAAATTATTTTTTCTTTTTGGTATTGACGTTGATTGCTTTACCACGTCTATTAGGATTAGGATCTTTTCTTCTTTTCCTTTTGGCCGCGGATGCCCTGCCTTTTTTACCTAGTGCGTATGCCTTCTTGGCTGGTAAGCATTTAGGTTTACCCTCGCCTTTGCTCTTGCCACCGCAGGCACCTCTGATTTTTCCTTTAGGACCAACCCTTACCCATTTGTCCTTGAACCACTTCTTGAGGTCCTCGTTGATAGTTTCTTCAAACACTAATTCACCACAGTTGACACAGATGTCTAGTGCTTCTCTCTTGACACAGTTTGGTACTCTTTTGCCAAACATAGTCTTCATGCCCTTCTTCTCGTAGCCCTTCCAACATCTAGTGCCTTCGTCGACCAATGCGTTTAGGTCGTAATTGGGATTGATTGCACCATGTTTCATTTTGGCTATCGCGTCCATCTGCATGGCCACCATGAAATCGTAATCAGAAACATCATTGGTCCTGTGCGTGTAAATCTTCACTAGAACCTCGTCATAGAACACACCCAGGTCAGCATGGTGGTCAAGTTTCTCTTGTGGCTTGATTGTGTTTATAAGGAACCTGATAACTTCGAAGTAATCTTCGAACTTGTATCTTTTCTGCAGGCTGTTGTCCTTGTACTCCCAGTCTGGAAGGAACTTTGCCCGTAATCTCTCTATTTCATCTTTGGGAAGATTGAGATACTCTCTGTCGGATCCTTCTTGTATTTCGTTTATCTTCATTTCTTGCTCTTGTTACCCCAGTTGGCCGCACCTTTTTTACGACACTGCACTAGAGCACCAGAGGCGTAAGCCGAAGGCCAAACTTTATATCTTGCTTTTACTTTGTGATAGCAGGCATCTTTCTTCTCTGCTAATTGTTCGAATTCCGCTTCTGTGATGCCTTCTACTTCTTTAATTTTCACGTTACCACTTTCTACAAGACCAATATCTTGCTTTGGTCTTTGGTCCTGGGTTTGCACAGTTGTGTCTCGCCCTGAAAGATTTCCTTGCTTTAGGATTGCTCTTTCTAATTCTCATAGTTGGTCTTTTTGCACTTGTACCACCGTGTCCGAAGTTAACTTTTTTAACGTTGCCTGTTTTTGGATCTTTGACATACACTTTAAATTTCTTAACATCACCACGCATTGGTTTGTTAAGCGGAACTTTTCTGCCTTGGTATTCTGCGTCAAATAATTCTGTTTCGTCTTCTGGGAAACCCAACGGACCTAGCACTTCTTCAAAGTCCTCGTCCTCTTCGATGTCAAACTCATCACCCTCTGGGAATGGTTCATATGATTCGGTTAAATCGTACAAATAATCTTGTGCCGCACTGGCAAGTGCTTGATTTACGTCCCATCCGTTTCCTAGCACATCATTTATGTCACCTTTCATAGCGTTTGTGATATTGTCTAGCGTCTCAAAATCTTCCCATTCATCTTCTATTTCTGAAACACGTTTGCCTAACTTCTTAGCAAAGGCTTCCACTTCATCACCGTCCATACCATCTGTTCCAACACCTGTTGACATAATTGCTTTGATATATCCTATCGGTAGGAAGTCACCGTTGTATCCTTCACGTCCTTTGTATTTCTTTGCTATCGCTTCGAGGCCTTTTTTCTGTTGGTCAGTGAGGCCTGCGTCTTCTTCAATGCCTGACAGTTCTTTCAGTCTGCTCAGTTCGCCCGAGTCCGCTGAAGTTGATTCGTCTGAAGAACTCATATAATCTTTTGCGGCTTTGGCTAAATCAGGTTTTTGATAATAGTCATTGCCTAAAACTTTACTGATGTCATCTTGCATGGCACTAGATATCGGCATTTCTTTCATGGCATTATCAAAAAAGTCTTCGTCTTTGTCCTGGGCATCTGAAAAACCGTCATAACCCATTTTCTTCATGTATGCATCTAATTCTTTGTATTCTTTGTCATCTGCCCAGAGTGTTGATCCCGGATCGATCACTTGTTCCATGTTGCCGATTGGCAAACTATCACCGTTGCCATAGCCTTCATAATTTCCGTACTTCTTGTAAATTGCTTGTAGGCCCTGCTTTTGTTGGTCAGAAAGTCCTGCATCTTCCTCAAGGCCTGACAGTTCTTTGAGCCTGCTCAGTTCGCCTGAGTCTTCCGTAGTTGATTCGTTCTCAACATCATGTGATGCCAACACCATGGCCATGGCATCTGCCAGTCCAACTTTGTCCATGTTCATCTGATCTATGTCTGAAGTGTCACCGTGATCATTGAACACCGCCATGTATTCTTTCACTTTCATTGGATCAAAGCCTGCTTTCTCCAAAGCAATCCTGCCCTTGTCACCGATGTCTTCCTGCACCGCTGTCTCGTCCAGTGCCACCAACGCCTCTTCCGCGTTTTTAAGTGACTTCAACGCTGACTGCTTGGCCTCGTCACTCACTGAAAGTCTTTCGATCCTGTCTCTTATCACCGAGATGTCCAATAGTATTTTTGTGAATTCCATCTTTTCATCATCTGCTAATTCGTTCATTTCGTTTGTGGGCACGTTAATGCCATCAATTCTGTTCATGATATTTCTGATCTCTATCATTGATTCTGCTATCGGTGAGTTGCCCATCTGCATCTGTGTCCTGTCGTTTGTGAATTGTGTTGTTTTGGCCAAACCCCTGCTACCTGCAC
>Ga0209630_10002183_pt1 | contig 19390 bp, 18 predicted proteins | sample COG_01_FD_184745 | JGI IMG/M metagenome (GOLD analysis project Ga0209630, IMG submission 184745) | Pelagic Microbial community sample from North Sea - COGITO 998_met_01 (SPAdes) (version 2) | ecosystem: Environmental > Aquatic > Marine > Neritic zone/Coastal water | place: Helgoland, sampling... | reverse complement strand
GTAAGGCCTTGGGTTCTGTTGAAACAGAGTTTTGTTGGACTCCATCTTGTGATCAAGCAAGAGATAAGCCGTATGTGGTAACAATTTCTGCCCAAGACGACGGCTGCCCACCTAAATACGACAATTACAATATTGAAATTAAGGTTAACAAATTTGTAGGGTCAGATGAAATTTTTGGTCCTCAAAAGGTCTGTGCAACAAGTAGTTACGAATATATTTTTGATGCAGTTGACCCAAAGCCAAACAGCACTTTTTGGTGGACTGTCGACAACGGTACCATCATCGGTGACTCCACAATCGAAAATGTGACTGTTACTTTCAATGGGAGCGGAAATGCAACGATTAGAATGGCTGAAATTAGTCAGTATGGTTGTGCCGGCGATACAGTAGATTATGTTGTTGAACTCATTCCGTCACCACAAACGCCAATCATATCTGGTAAGGATACGGTTTGTTTAGGGGATTTAAATGTAGCCTACTCAACACCACCAACAGCAGGATCAACATACAGATGGTTAATGCCAGATGGTTCGATAAGTGGAGGGACGGGTAATACAACAACCTATACGTGGAATCAAATTGGCGATTTTGAATTGGCGATAATTGAAACGAATACGGAGGGCTGTAGAAGTGATACCGGACGGTTTTTTGTGAATGTACGAAAGCCTGTGCCAGGGTTAGACGGTCCAATGTCCGTTTGTCCGAATGCTCAAAACATTGCCTACATGGCATTGGGTGCTTCTGGATCTGTATATAATTGGTCGGTTAATGGTGGAAGTCAAATAAGTGGAGGTAATTCTGCAAATATTGCTGTGAATTGGGGTGATCCAGGATTTGGGTCAATTACAATTACAGAAACGGACAAATGGGGCTGTGTTAGCGATCCAATTGCCATACCTGTTGAGAAAACGTATACACTTACGGGTTACAAACCAACTGGAGATACAACCGTATGCGAGTTTGATGCAAATGTGTTGTACAGTGTTGTGGCCTCCAATGGTTCAAGTTACAATTGGTTTATTACTGGCGGTAGTCAGGTTTCTGGTGATTCTTCAGATATTATTAGCGTAGACTGGGGAGCTACAGGATTAGGCAATGTCGCCGTTCAACAAACGGCATTTGACGCAGTGAACAACCGTGCATGTTTAAGCCCGGTGCTGTCTATTGATATTGTAATCAATCCTATACCTACAGCAGACCAGATTGAAGGTGAATTTGACTTTTGTCAAGGTGATTTAGAACGAACCTATACCGTGAACGGGTTTACAGGCTCTACCTATTTATGGGAAGTAAACGGCAATACAAATGCCATTAAAGGGCAAGGCACCAACCAAATACAAGTAACGTGGCCAAATGCCGGCTCCTTTACTATGTCTGTAACAGAGATGTCTAAAGATTCTTGTCCTGGTCAAACCATCGATACCGTAGTTATTGTACATCCAAAACCAATAGCCGATTCAATTCAAGGGAAGTTTATACATTGTTTTCCTGATGTCAATCAAAGTCCTTATACCGTATCTGGCTATCCCAATTCAACGTATAACTGGGAAGTAATCAACGGAACCTTTGCGCCTAGTAATGGAAATACCATTTTGGTAGATTGGAATAACTCAGGTTATGGCGCTGTGTCTGTGGTTGAAATATCGGAATTTGGATGTATCGGAGATACCTTGAACTTTCCTGTGTATATCAACAACATTGAGTTAGACCTCGATAGAGTATCAGTTGGTTTCCCTGATAATAGAATCCATAGTGAATGGCGGTTGTTAAATGATGACTTAACCTCCGGACCGTTCGAAGTAGAAAGACGCACATTTGGTGTCGACGTCATATGGAACCCAGTGGGTCAAGAATTTTATACAAACTTTACCGAGAACAATCTGAATACAGATGAGTATCCATTCGAAATTCGAATAAAAACCACCGATTTATGCGGTAACATCTTGTATTCCGAAGTCCATAGAAGCGTATTGCTAAAAGGTGAGCAAGACCCAAACGATTTTTCGTTGAATTTGGACTTTACTGAATATTTTGGATGGGAAAATGGAGTTGATTATTACGACTTATACCGAAGCATAAATGAGGACCGAAGTCTGAATTTGTTTAGACGCGTTCAACTCGGAGAGCAGATTATGGTCCCAGGGTCAAGTCAAGACTATAGACAGTGCTTCAGAGTGAAAGCAACGGAATTAAACGGTCAGAATAAAACCTCTTGGAGTAACGAGGTATGTTTCTTCTTTAGTCCCAATGTATACGTTCCTACGGCGTTTAGTCCAAATAGAGATGGGTTAAATGAGACATTTCATCCAGTCACTGTAGCGGTAAAAGACTACCACTTAAGTATTTTTAATCGCTGGGGAGAACAAATCTTTGTTACAGATAATCAAGCAGAAGGCTGGGATGGAACCTATAAACAACGTGACTCCCAATCCGGGATATACATGTATATTGTCAAGTACTCGGATAGTGGGGGAGAGCAATATCAAAAAGCAGGAACGGTTCAGTTAATGAGGTAATGAAACACGTGTTACTGATTATCATGGTTTTTTCTTCTCTGCAGTCGTGTAGGGTGAAAACCGATGATGATGTTTCCATTGAATTTGACTGTCCCAGTGCCGAGATTCTGAAATCTACGCGTTATTCAGACTTGCCAAACTCTGTTTGTACAGTCAGCGATTATAAACTCGTTGGAAACGCTTTAACAGTGTCTTTAGGGCTAAGTGGGTGTAATTTTCAGAGGAGGTTCAGACTCGTGATTGACGAGGCAAAGTCGAAATCAATGCCACCACAACAAAACGCTAAACTCGTTTTTGATGAGCAAGCCTGTCAAGCGTTCTTTGAGTTTGATATATGCTTTGATGTCAGCAAGTTAGACCGGCCAACGGTGTTAAACCTCCCTTATAAAAGTGGAGTACGTTCGATCGAAATCAATTAACAAACACGATTTTTTTTGTCTCGAAGAATTCGCCTTCTAGTTTGTCGGCGAGGTCATAAGTGTCAACATGTGCCTGTTTAAACACGTCTTTGAAATTCTGAATTTCTTGTTTAAGGTCTCCGCCTTTAAGTGCATACAAACCAGAATTGGTGAACATACTGAAGTCAATCTTTTTTTCAACCCATTGATAAAAAGGTTCTAGCCTAGTTACTGCTCGAGAAACGACATAATCGAATTGGCCCTTAACTTCTTCTGCCCGTATATGTTCACACGTGAGGTTGGTCAGTCCGATGGCTTCTGCCACAGCTTTAACCACCTTAATTTTCTTACCGATGCTATCGACCAAATGAAACTGAACTTCTGGAAATAGAATGGCCAGTGGTACACCCGGAAAGCCTCCACCTGTGCCAACGTCTAGTACCTTGCCGCCAGGCTTGAAGGTTGTGAAAAGTCCAATGGACAACGAGTGTAATAGATGTCGTGTGACAAATTGATCTATATCCTTCCTTGATATAACGTTTATTTGAGCGTTCCAGTCCTGATATTGCTCTTCCAACATCCCAAACTGTTTAAGCTGGGTATCTGATAGATTTGGGAAATATTGCTTTAGTAATTCCAACGTAATGGTTTTGAAAAATAACCCCTAACTCCAACAAAAATATGTATCAACAAAATGCCAATATCTAGAAAAGGGAATACCCAATAGTATTTTAGGTACCCAAACACTTTCATATTACGGAATAAAATTATGGCTTGTGTAATAAATCGAAATCCAACAATGCTTAATACTGGAATCAAAAACGATTGGTCTAGTATGGCAAGAACGCCTAACCCATAATAAAACAGCAAACTGAAGGCATAAAGTCCTAGAGCAAATCGGTGTTTGAATTTGTACATTTTACCAGTACTGTAATGACGTTTTTTTTGTGTCATCCATTGTCCTAGTTTTAGCTTTGGCTCAGAAATCGTATGGGCTTCTGGCACAATACAAACGCTGGTATTAGACTTCGTCGCGGTTTCGTTAACAAACAAGTCGTCGTCGCCCGAAAGTAAGTGTTGATGACTGGCAAACCCTTTAACAGAGAAGAACAATTCCCTTCTGTAGGATAGATTTCTTCCTACTCCCATGTAGGTCTTTTTAGCCAAAGAAAAGTTAATGAATAGTAAAAGGCTATGAAAGGTTTCTAGCTGGACAATCCAATTGGTTAACGACACTTTTCTTTGATAGTTTCCTACGCCTAAAACGATGGACGTATCTTTTGACATCGATTGAGACATCAATTTTAACCATTGGTCGCTTGCGGGTTTACAATCCGCATCTGTGAACACCAGTATGTCGTGTTTTGCCGCTTTTATACCAATGGTCTGCGCAAACTTCTTTCCCCTATGAAATCGTTCATCTATGTCCAGGTGTAACACCTTTAATCTGTCCTGTTCACGTTCAAGGTTGTCTAAGAAGTCAATAGTTCCATCTGTACTCCCGTCGTTGACAACAATCACTTCAAAATCTGGATGATCTTGACTTAAAACAGCGGGCAAGTTTTCTTCAAGAAAACGTCTGTTGTTTCGTGCGCAAATAATCACTGATGCAGGTTGAACGGCACCAGTTGGTGCTTTAACCTTAGCCAAGGTCCGACTAAAAATGCCCCAATAGTAGCACAATTGAATACATGCCGCAGCTGCGAATGCAACGAAAAGAATAAAAGAGAAGTCTACGTTCATTGGTAAAACAAAAGTCTCGATTATTTATTCGCCGTTGTTAACGTGTTTTGAACATAATTGTACGCTAGTCAATAGGGGTCTCAGGCCAATCAATAGCATTAATTGAATCGAAGTGCTGTTTGCGCAATTCCATGTACCGATCATGCATGGCTACATTCTCTGGATAAGTATAGGTGTCTTCAAAAGCATCTAAAAGATTTTCACTCGCACGGTAGTTGTGGTTGAAATCAAATAGTTTACGCGCATTCACATGGAACAAGGCAATGGCTATAAGGCCGAACCCCAAAAGTCTATAAATCGCCTTACTTGATTTTAACTCTTGGTTTTCTCCCTTCATTTTAATCCAGATAAAAATCAATCCAAATAAGACGGATATATATCCTGTGATCACAATGTTGTCGGCACCTGACCAAAGGAAAAACTTATATAATATGCCAATTAAGGTAGTCGCTAAAATCAACCCAGCAAATATTGAAAATCCGAGTATCGTTTTATTAGACCTCTGCGCACTTATTAAAGGGGCAAACAATGCAAGGTAAACGATAACCAGAACCAGAACAGCGAATAAGCTGATGATGTCAGCACCGGCATAGTGCATGTATTTGAAACCTACACCAATTCCGAGCAATACGAATCCAATTATTTCTAATGCACGTAGCCATTTCCATGTTCGATTTCTGGCGGCTTTTATTTCATCACTATCCAGTATTTCTTCTGACATTGTAGGTTATTATTAGTTTCAGTTCTTTTCAGTGATAAGGATAATCCAACATTCTCAACTATCAATTCTCTACTATCAATTCTCAGCTATTTAACCAGGCTTTCAATAAAGTTAAGCACCTCATCTTTCCCTGCTCCATTTTTGCTGCTTGTAATAAATCGATTTGGTAACTCCTCCCATCCTTGTTTGTACATCGCTGCTTCAAACAATCCAACGTTTTCTGCCAATTGTGTTTTTTTGATTTTATCCGTTTTGGTAAAGATAATTTGAAAGGGAACTTCTTTGATGCCACACCATTCAACAAATTCGAGATCTATTCTTTGGGGTTTAAGTCGGGCATCAACCAGTACAAAAGCAGAATAAAGGTTTTTTCTGTTTTCTAGGTAGTCCATAATCATGGCGCTAAACCGTGCTTTTTTTCTGTCGTTCACTTTCGCAAAACCATACCCAGGTAAGTCAATCAATGTCCAAACATTATTGATGTCAAATTCGTTTATTAATTGAGTTTTACCTGGCTTGCTGCTTGTTTTTGCCAAACTTTTTTGATTGGCTAGCATGTTAATTAAACTCGACTTTCCAACATTGGAACGACCAATAAAGGCAAATTCAGGCTTGTCGGATGTTACCATCTTTTCGATGGTTGCGTAAGATTTGATAAACTTTGCTGATTTGATTGTCATGATGGATATTTGCAAACTTAATTTTTTCATAAAGACTATAGCAATTGGAGTCTACAAAAACAGAGGTTAAACCTTACAGCGCAGAAGGTTCTAAAAGAGAACAGGTCGAAAAAATGTTCGATAGCATATCGCACAAGTATGATTTTCTTAATCATTTCTTGTCATTGGGCATTGACCATATGTGGCGAAGAAAGACCATCGCACGGTTGAAAGACATCCAGCCGAAAAAGATTTTGGATGTCGCAACAGGGACTGCCGACCTGGCTATTGCTGCGTTAAAACTACATCCAGATGAGGTTGTGGGTATAGACCTTTCGGCGAATATGCTTAGTGTAGGTCAAACCAAACTCGACAAAAAGGGGTACGAAAAGATTTCCTTGATGCAAGGCGATAGCGAAAATCTACCGTTTGAGGACAATACGTTTGATGCTATTACAGTGGGTTTTGGTGTGCGTAACTATGAAAACCTAGAGAAAGGACTTAACGAAATGAAGCGTGTCTTGCGACCTGGAGGAAAGTTAGCCGTATTAGAATTTTCTAAACCGTCGGTCTTTCCTATTAAACAAGTCTTCACGTTCTATTCTAAATACATACTTCCTTTATGGGGTAAAATATTTTCTGGAAGCCAGGAAGCGTATGTGTATCTTCCCGAATCAGTTAAGCATTTTCCTGAAGGTCAACACTTTATTGATATTTTATCAAAATGTGGGTACCAGAACACAAGTTTTAGTCGTTTGACTTTTGGGATAACGTCAGTTTATGAAGGAACAAAATAGAAATATGGTGGCCAAGTGGTTGATGTTGGCATTATTATTAGTGATTGGTCCTTTGGTTAAAGGGCAAGAAATCAATCCGACATACGATCTGCATCGTATTCACTTTGGATTTTCGATAATTGGTAATTATGGAAAGCTAAAGTACAATACGGCAAGTGATTTTATGGACAACGATACCATACAAACAATTAATACCAATAGTTTTCCAGGTTTTGGTGTAGGTGGTATAATGAACTTAAAAGTCGCTGAGTACTGGGACTTTAGAACCATGGTCAATATTCAGTTTGTCGAACGTCACTTACAATACAATTTTAGAGGTGGTGATATCCAAACAGCTAAAGTCAATTCGACTTATATGGAAATACCACTCCAAATGAAGTATAAGTCAAAAAGAAACCACAACAAACGTTTCTATTGGGTTGGTGGCGCAACGTATCGCTACGACTTTGCATCAGATATTGATACCGAAAGAAGCAACACGAAGCCAATTGTCGCCTTATATCCGGCAACATTCAGTTATGACTTTGGTGCTGGTCTGGATTTATACTATGAATTCTTTAAGTTTTCACCAGAAATAAGAATCAGTAATGGAATAGGCAATTCAATGGTTCCAGATTCTTTTATTTACTCGTCCTCTTTGTCAAGGATGTCACCTAAATTAATTCAGTTTTTCCTTCATTTCGAAGGATAGTGCTACATGGATTTTAATCTCGTTCAAAAGGATGGCGCTTCTGGCGCTAGGGCCGGAATATTAAAAGCCCCACATGGTGATATAGAAACACCAATCTTTATGCCAGTTGGTACTCAAGGTACCGTTAAAACGGTAAGTCAAGAGTTACTTAAAGAGCAGATTGATGCGCCAATAATTTTGGGCAATACGTATCATCTTTTTTTACGTCCTGGAATTGAATTGCTTGAAAAAGCAGGCGGTCTCCATGGATTCATGAATTGGGGCCGAAACATCTTAACCGATAGTGGCGGGTACCAAGTGTACAGTATCTCTGATCAACGTAAGATCAAAGAAGAAGGTGTTGTTTTTAAAAGTCATATTGATGGGTCAAAGCATTTGTTTACGCCAGAAAATGTAATTGATACGCAACGGAGTATAGGCGCAGACATCATCATGGCTTTTGATGAATGCACGCCATATCCATGCAAATATGATTACGCAGCAAATTCAATGCGCATGACGCATCGATGGTTGGACAGGTGTTTTGATCAAATGGACAAAACGGAGCCTAAGTATGGAAATGAACAGAGTCTTTTTCCAATTGTTCAAGGCAGTGTTTATCCGGAATTGCGTAAGCAAAGCGCAGAATATATCGCCAGTAAAACTGCCGTCGGTTATGCCATAGGAGGATTAAGTGTCGGAGAGCCGCATGAAGACATGTATGCAATGACCGATTTGGTTTGCGGTATTTTACCCAAAGACAAACCACGCTACTTAATGGGTGTTGGCACCCCGGCCAACATATTAGAATGTATTAGCTTGGGTATTGACATGTTTGATTGTGTTATGCCGACACGCAATGCGCGAAACGGTCAATTGTTTACCAAAGAGGGTATCATAAATATTAAGAATAAGCGCTGGGCCGATGATTTATCACCAATTGATGCGGAACTAACGCCCAATTATTCGAAAGCATACTTACGTCACTTAACGATAAGTAAGGAGTATTTGGCTGGACAAATAGCAAGTACACATAATTTGTCTTTTTATTTGTGGCTGGTTAGAGAAGCAAGAAAACATATCTTAGAGGGGGATTTTGCTACTTGGAAAAATGAAATGGTTAAAAAAGTAACAACACGGTTGTAATATGGATCCACAAGCAATTTATAACAAAACCAATACGCTAGCGAAGGCGTGTTTAAAAGTAGCAATGGTGTTACCACATGACCACCAAATGTCTGCTTTTGCACGTGTAGAATTGGTGCGCCACGCATCTGATTTGGGTGTAAAAACACGTGGATTGATGGTAGGTCAACTAGGTGAAGTATTTGTTGAACGATTAAGTAAAGCAGTGGATAGCTGTAACGGATGCGGTTTTTGGTTACAACTTATAAACGATGATGGAATCCTAAATAAACCAGAAATTATCTCACCTTTGATAAAAGAATGCGATACCCTTTCTGCCATGTTCTTAGCTGCACTAAAGACAGCAAAGAATAAAATGGATTAAACCATGATCAAAAAGATAGATTGGTACATCATTAAAAAGTTCCTACTGAGTTTTGTACTCACGTTAGGGCTATTTACTGTAATCATTATTGTCTTTGATGTAGCTGAAAAAATTGATGATTTTGTAGAAAAACAAACACCCTTTGGTGAAATTGTTTTTGATTACTATTTCAACTTTATTCCTTTCTTACTCAATCTATTCAGCCCAATATTCGTCTTCATTACGGTTATTTTCTTCACGTCAAAAATGGCGGATAAATCCGAGGTAGTGGCTATTCTATCAGGTGGTGTTTCGTACATGCGTTTCCTAAGACCGTACATGTTGTCTGCACTAATTATTGGGGCATTTTCATTTTCGCTAAATGCATGGATTATACCTAGATCAGATAAAAAGCGTGTCGAATTTGAAAACAGGTACACACGTAATTTAGAGAACAACTATAAAAAGAATATTAAGCAACAGATACGACCGGGCATGATTATGTCACTCCAGAATTACAATTATCTCGATAGTTTTGGCTACAAAATACAGCTTGAACACGTCGAAGATGGTCGATTGAAGTCCAGATTATTTGGCGACAAAATCCGATGGAATAAGGAGAATGAAACGTGGCGGATTTCAAACTATAGAATCCGTGAGTTTTTACCCAACGGTAAGGAACAACTTCATTCTGGTGCGTATTTGGATACCATGGTTCCGTTTGACCCTGAAGACTTTTTTAGGAGACAAGAGGATGTGCAGTCTTTTAACATGGAAGAGTTAGACAAATACATCGCTTTGGAAAAAATGCGGGGAACGTCAGACGCTTTTTTCTATAAGACAGAAAAACAACGTCGGTATGCAAGTCCTTTTTCCATGCTTATATTGACATTTATAGGTGTGTGTGTCTCGTCTGCCAAGGTTAGGAGAGGAGTTGGTAAAAACTTGGCCAAAGGCATTTTAATCAGCTTTTTCTACCTCTTCGTGATACAATTCTTTAGCTCGATAGGAAGTAAAGGCGCCATGCATCCCGTCGTTGCTATTTGGACTCCCAATATTGCCTTTATGTTTGTTGCAGGCTGGTTGTATAAGAAAGCACAGAAGTAATCTACCGAACTACTTGAATTTTGCTGCGATTATATATACGGTTTCCACTGTATTCTACAACATAAACCCCATTCTTGATGTGTGACGGCAATTCTTCAACTTTGTTGGACACCAGCTGACTGTGAACCAATATACCATTAAGATCTAACACCTTGCACGTTGTAACTTCACGTGGGAAGAAAAGCCTTCCTCGACCGTCTGAACGTACGCTTACATTGCCACCATTGAGTTGTATTTGCACTTCGTTAGATGCGACTTCTTCGCCAAAGAAATCATGATAAATTACGTAGTACTTAACAAAAGTTGATTTTGTGTTGTAGTGATAGTCTTTGTGGTTATACAATGCACCTGAGCTGTTATCACATTTCACCACAGCGATCTGTTTTGATTCTTTATTGTCTTCTTGTCTGTGAACCGTGTATTGCTCGCATTCGCTTACAAGGTTTGTTTGCCATGTAACCAAAATGCCTAGATCAATTTTACGCACAATCATTTGGTTAAATTTCGGCCCAAGGTCTACGTCAAACGTGTAGTCAACCGTCTTTTTGGCGTTTTTAGACCTAAGCAAAGCAGGAATCGTACTTGTTTTCGTCGTATTTGGATATCCAATCGCAGGGAAATTGCTGTTTTGTAAAAAGGATGGCGCTTTACTGAAATACAAGGAAGATATCAGGCTACTAACTCCGGAAGGAATCATTTTGCCATTTTGGTTATTGGCATACTCATAATGTCCTCGTCCGCATAAGGAATACAATCCTTTTGGGAATGGCACTAGTCCGTTTGATGATGTACCGGTGCCGGTAATCTCATTGCCAATAAAAGCTTGATTATCAGTTGCTGGGCTACAATTCATAAATATGCCAGCATTTTGAATTCGGTTTCGTAAAAAGACGTTACCTGGTCCATTGATACCATGTGAGTTATCTATGACGAGGTTTTGAATGATGTTTCCTTCGATTAAGTTTAGGAAGGGATAGTTGCCATGCATAACGATGTCTCCACTAAAATCGGAAGGGCTAAAGACACCCGTCCAGTATGCATCGTGAGAATAGTTGTAGCCTACAATATTTCCGTTAGAACCAGCTTGAAACAGAATAGAATGTCTTAGTCTTTTAAAAATGTTGTTTTCGATAACACATTGCCCAGAAGTAAACGCTAAAACAACACCATAGGCTTTTCCTCCTCCGCCATGATTGAAAGCGTTTGTAAAATAAGAACCTTCTACACGGTTTTTGTAGCTGTATATGTTGTTCACGTGGGCAAAATTGCAAGAATCAGAGTGTACTCCGCTGACCAAAGCATTATCCGTGTATTCAAATCGAATGTTATCCGTCTGACCTGCAGTTTGATCCAAACGAATTATTTTTAGATTCACCACACCCAAATTACGTTGCGGGTTTACCTTAATAATCTGCGGTTGATAAATAGAATCAAGGTCAAGCCTCAATGGGTCTTCCAATTCAATTGTAGCATCAGTAACGGACCGTACCCTTGTTATTTGACCGATTGACCCGTTTGCCCAATCTGAAGTTGTTCTTGATTTGTCTGTGATACGTATACGCACCATGTCGCCTGCAGTTAAATATTCATTTTTACTAACTATCGTGTGCTCATCTTTATGCGCTTGCTGCAGTAAGTTTGTCCATTTGGCAAATGTGTTTCCTCTTGCATAGATTAAATGTCCGCTACCACCAAGATCGAACTTTAATATGGTTTGAGTGCTCCCGTCACCAGCCAAGTATTGGTTTGAGGTAAGCTCGATTGATTCATTGAGCAAATAAATTCCTTTCGGGAAATAGATAATGGCACCAGTTTGCCTTGAGTTTTCGACAGCCAGTTTTACGTATTTGTCACAAGGTGTTTCTCCGGTTATATCAGCGCCTAATCGCTTTATGTTGATGACGTTTTTTTGAACAATGTTTTGATGAGTTGCGAGGCTCTGCCAGTTGGCGGAGGCGGCTTTAGGTATGCTTTGCCCAAAAGAAAAGGCATAGCATAGCAACATGGCAATAGCAGTAGTAGTAATTTTCATCAGAACAAAAGTAGAAAACTATGCTATAAAAACAGCGTTTTAAATGTCATATTTCCACATATAAGACAAAATGTTCCCAATATGGGAAAAATAAGGTGGAGCGATGGTTGAAAAAAGTAATAAAATTAAGGCCTTACAGGAGGTATAAATCTTATTTTTGCCGTCAAATTATACAGCATGAATATTCACGAGTATCAAGCAAAACAAATTCTTAAATCTTACGGGGTTGCTATTCAAGAAGGTGTCGTTGTAAACGACAACGCAATGACTGAGTCAAGCGTAAATCAATTGAAAGAAGACACCGGAACGGATTGGGTTGTAGTAAAAGCCCAAATCCATGCAGGTGGTCGTGGTAAAGGCGGTGGTGTTAAGCTTGCCAAAAATATGGAGGAAGCAAAACAACGCGTTAACGACATATTAGGCATGCAGTTGGTTACTCCACAAACTGGACCCGAAGGAAAGAAAGTGAACAAAGTGTTAATAGCACAAGATGTTTACTATCCAGGTGATTCTGAGCCGAAAGAGTATTACATGAGTGTTTTATTGGATAGAGCTTTAGGTAAAAATGTAATCATTTATACCACCGAAGGTGGAATGGATATAGAAGAGGTTGCAGAAACACATCCTGAAAAAATATGGAAAGAGTGGATTAATCCTGCTACAGGTTTACTCCCATTTCAAGCACGTAAAATAGCCTTTAACTTAGGCTTAACTGGCGTTGCAATGAAAGGCATGGTGAAATTCGTAAATGCATTGTACAATGCATACGTAGATACAGATTCGTCCATGTTTGAAATAAACCCAGTGTTAAAAACATCTGACGATAAAATTATCGCGGTAGATGCCAAAGTGGATTTAGACGACAATGCCTTATATAGACACAAAGATCACGCAGCTTTAAGAGACGAAAGTGAAGAAGATCCGACTGAAGTTGAAGCAAAGAAATTCAACTTAAACTATGTGAACCTAGACGGAAACGTTGGCTGTATGGTAAACGGTGCCGGTTTAGCGATGGCTACAATGGATATTATCAAATTGAGTGGCGGAGAGCCTGCTAACTTTTTAGATGTTGGCGGTACGGCAAGTGCTGAAACCGTTGAAGCAGGATTCCGTATCATCTTAAAAGACCCAAATGTAAAAGCGATCCTAATCAATATTTTTGGAGGAATTGTTAGATGTGATAGAGTAGCACAAGGTGTTGTGGACGCGTATCAAAACATCGGGAATATTCCTGTACCCATTATTGTAAGACTACAAGGAACAAATGCAGTAGAAGCCAAAAAGATAATCGACGAAAGTGGATTAGAAGTACGCTCTGCTATTCTTCTTCAAGAAGCAGCAGATGCTGTTTCTGAAGTGTTATCATAAGTACATATGCCAGCCGAATATCTAGAACTTCATCAAGAAACACCCGATAAACGGCGTGTCAAACAACTTGCTGAAGCGTATAGAGACGGCAAAATTATAATCATTCCAACAGATACAATTTATGCGGTATCATGCGATTTGTATAACAAAAAATCCATTGATATACTGTGTAAATTACTTGGCAAAAAGCCTAACAAAGCCAACCTATCTCTGTTGTGTAAGGACTTAACAGATTTAGCGGCATATTGTAAACCTTTGTCAAACCCTATTTTTAAGCTAATGAAAAGGGTGCTTCCTGGGCCTTACACCTTTATTCTGACAGCCACCAATGAAGTTGCTAAACTGTTTAAAACAAACAAAAAAACGGTGGGAATTAGGGTTCCGGATTCGGATATAGTTCATGCTTTGGTTGTCGAATTGGGTAATCCAATCGTGTCGAGTTCAATTCACTCTGAAGATGAAATCTTAGACTATATTACAGACCCTGCTGAAATCTATGAGAACTGGAAACATCAAGTTCATTACGTTGTTGACGGTGGGATAGGACAAAACCAAGGCAGTACAGTTGTAGATTGTACAGAGAAAGTGCCGTATGTGGTCAGAGAAGGATTGGGTTTAGAGGCCCTTCTGTAAGTCTTAAGAAGCGCTTGAAACCGGTTTTAGACTTGTTTCAATCACGATGTCAACGTTGGGCCAAAGCTTGGATACGCCGTCTTCGCCTTTGTGTAAGTCATCACATACCTTATTTAAAGCATCAACACTGGGTTCTGCTTTCCAATCACCCAAATGAAGACTTGTGTTGATTGTTACTTTGTTACCATCTGCAGCATAGGTGCCATCAACTTCATAAGCAATATCGTTCATTGAGATTTCAATGCGTATAGAGCCGCTAGTATCATTACCAGCAACACTCGTAAATTTCCCAGCAATGCTTTCCGTATTCATCATCGAGCCAAAAAACGAGGCTACAATCTTACCATCTCTCTCTTCGTTTTCGGAGTTAGTGGTAGACACAGGTATGGAGAATTCCAATTGATCAAGTAACGCGGTAACTGTTCCGTAATTAACGCCTGGATCAACATTAAATTCATCAAACGACCCATTTACACCAATCTTGGCTGTTGTTTTATAAGCAGTCCAAGTCAGCTTTGTGAATGCACGCTGATATTCGTAAAACTGAACACTATCTGCAGTAGTTTCTGTGGTTTCACCCGACTCTGTATTTGTGTTGGAGTTACAAGCCGAAATGAGCAAACCAAAAAGAGAAATTAATAATACTTTTTTCATAATATATATAACAGTCAAAGATAGAAGAGGTTTGCAATTAATGTGGTTTATCAACGAAATTTTTGACCTATCGTTTCATGTTCTTTCTGCCGTGAATACTGCAAATTGGACATGCTGAAACATCGTGACCACGTGCTGGGCAAAATTTACGTCCGAAATAAATGATCTGGAGATGAATGTCATTCCAAATCTCACGCGGAATTAATCGTTTGAGGTCCTTTTCCGTTTGTTCTACACTTTTACCCGTACTTAAACCCCAACGATAGGCAAGACGGTGGATGTGCGTATCTACCGGAAAGGCTGGAACACCAAATGCTTGCGACATCACCACAGAGGCCGTTTTATGACCAACGGCGGGCATTGCTTCAAGCGCTTCAAACGACGCTGGTACTTTGCCATTGTGCTGATCAATAATCATCTTACTCAATCCAAATATGCCTTTAGATTTCATTGGTGACAAGCCACAAGGTTTTATAATCTCTCTGATTTCTTCAACACTGAGTTTAACCATGTCGTGTGGGTTGTCGGCACGCGCAAATAGTTTGGGTGTTATTTGGTTGACGCGTTCATCGGTACATTGTGCAGATAGCAATACAGCGATTAGCAAGGTATATGCGTCTTTATGTTGTAAAGGAATTGGAGGGTTTGGGAACAGTTCGTCTAAAGTTGATATGATTTCCTCAACTTTCTGTGCTTTTGTCATATCCTATTGCGAGAAATAATTAATTTTCAGAATTACCGTTTCAAAAGTATCCATTTGTACAATATGAAGCTTCAACTAACCTGTTTATTCTTTCTGTCTGTAACCCAATTGTTCGGTCAGACTAGAAACGGACGAACAGAAGTGGGCATGGGATACGGAAGTTATGCAGGCCAAAGTACCAGTACAAATTCAGCCTCACACATACAGCACGTGGTTTCAGAATCAATTGATTTTGGCAGCTATACAAGAGGTAAATGGTATGCAACAGCAAGACAGATTCGTAACTACGACATGCAATGGCTTAGACGGATTAATCAATCAAAGAGCCTAAGAAGGGAATTGTATGTTGGCGCTAAAGTTTCGAGTCAGTTCCAACAGCGTACGCGCTATATCGGTACAAAGGAATATTTGGAGGAAGAATCTGTTGTAGATCAAAAATTAGGCATTGTAAGACGGACATATGGTTTTAAAACGGATGCCTATGCAGAGTTAAACGACTATCTAAATGTTGGCCCACATGCCTTCTATCGTATCATCTTGAACGATTATTTTTCGGTTAATACCTCTATTGGGATGGGCACTTTAATTCCGCTTCGTGCGGGCATACAGATTTCTTCTTACACCGGTAAGCTGAGCAGGCTAATGGACGGGGAGTCGGTGATATCTGAAGCTAAACAGTACGACGGTGAGCTAACGTTTGAATGGTTTCGAGCGGCATATAATCCAATAGTGAGGTTTGAATCTGCTTTTTCGGTAGAAATCAGGCCTTCAATTAAAAAGCCGTACTACATTAGTTTTGGAATGCTATTCGGTCAGCAAATCAACTTTAATTCAAATGACGATATGCATTATTCTGGTTTACACGTAGGCATACAGTCTCAGTTTTAAATGATAACATCAAAACCAGCCAAAGCAAAGGTTGCTTTTGAATAGGGTTTGCCTACCAAAAGGGATGTTGTTTCCTCTTGTTGGTCACCATCAACTACCGACGTTATGAGTCCTTTTTGAACGCTGACTGTTACACTATTTGTGTTAGACAACTGCACGGTAGATTTGAATTTTGGCGAATATCCCAGGTTCCATTCCCATGTACCAAATTTTGTTTCAGCCAAGTGCTCAATGGCCTGTAAATCAGCCGAGTTTAAGGTGTATGTAGTTGCTTTAAAATGCGCGATTAAGAATGCGCTCAACTGGTTATTAAAGCCTTTAAAATCAATAGATTGTTTGAAAAAATCGGTAAGATTTTTAACCTTGCTTCTCATAGATTTAACCGCGTGTGTTTCAAATGTAATGTGATTTTTTGGTGCGATAGAGTCACGAAGTGACTCTAAGTCTGCATCAAACAGTAAGGTGCCATGATGAATAACACGCTTCTTTTTGCTAAACACGTGTTCGGCGTTTCCCGATACTTTAAATCCGTCAACCAGAATGTCATTTCGGCCACTATAGACTGCTGGTAAGCCAATTGACCGAAGAAATGAAATAACAGGTTCTAAGTGCTTCTTAAAGTCGATGAGTTTTGAAGCATCATCACCATTTTTGATGAAACAGAAATTTAGATTTCCAGGGCCATGGAAAACGGTGCCTCCGCCGCTAAGTCTGCGGGCAATGTGAATACCATTGCTCTTACAATAGTCCACTTGACACTCTTCAAACGCATTCTGATGTTTGCCAACAACTACAGCAGGTTCATTCACATACAGGAAGATGACGTTTTCTTCAAATTCGTGAAGAAAGTACGATTCTGCAGCAAGATTAAAATAGGGGTTCTTGCTCTGATGTTCAATGACTATGAAAGGCTGGCTCAACGTATTCTATTTACTCCTTGTCATTAAATCTGATGCCAATGATTCGATTAATTCCGTGTTGTACTGTTGCCGAATTATATCAAGGTAGTTAGACGCTTTGGTAGAAAACTGATGCATCATTTGCTCGGCATATTTGTCTACTTCTAGGGTCCTAAATAATAACGTTACGGCATCAATTTTTTCTTGGCTATCAATGGTTTTACCGTACCATTCGTCCAACGATTTCAATTGATCTGGCTGCGCTCTTTTTCTTGCTTCAATCCACAAGAGTGTTTTCTTGTTTTCTAATATATCTCCACCAATGCGCTTACCAAAACTTGCTTGGTCTCCAAAGGTATCCAAGTAATCGTCCATTACTTGAAACGCCAAGCCAATATTTAAACCATACTGATACAAGGCATCTGTTACCGTTTTATTGGCTCCTCCTAATTGCCCTCCTGCTTCTAAACTAAATGCCAACAACACCGAGGTTTTACCTTCAATCATGGCTAGGTAATCAGATTCGTTTACAGTTTCTTGTGTTTCAAAATTCATGTCAAACTGTTGTCCAACACAAACTTCTTCTGCCATTTTACCAAAACCATCGGTGATTTGAGTTTTGGTTTCTAAATCTGTTTGAAGATTATTTAACATTTGATAGGCTTTGACCAACATCAAGTCACCGCTCAAAATAGCGATGTTCGGATTCCACTTAACATGAACTGTAGGTTCACCTCTGCGTACATCGGCATTATCCATAATGTCGTCGTGCATCAAGGTGAAATTGTGAAACACTTCAACGGCATTGGCTAGCGGTAAAGCCTTTGTTACATCTGTATTGGTAAGGCCGTATCCGAGTAATACCAACAAAGGTCTAACGCGCTTACCTCCAAGTTGAAGGATGTAATTTGCTGGATCATATAGTTCATCTGGCGCTCCTGTAAAAGGATTGTTTTTAACGTAGTCCAGGTATTGCTTTAAATAGTTTTTATATGTGGTCATCTCAGAATCAAGCTAAAATCTGCGGTACGTTTGTGCATATTTGTTTTTTTGATACGCACCTTTACATCGTCTCCAAAGGTGAATCGTCTACCTGTCCGGCGGCCGACAACGGATAAATCCTTTTCATAAAACTCATAGAAGTCTCCCTTCATATCGCTAATGCGCACCATGCCTTCACAATGGTTGTCTTTAAGCTCAACAAATATTCCCCATTCTGTTACCCCAGAAATTATCCCGTCAAATACTTCTCCCACATAATCAGATAAGTATTCTATCTGTTTGTATTTGGATGAGGCTCTTTCTGCCTGAGTCGCTTTCTGCTCCATTTGAGAGCTGTGTTTACAAGCCTTTTCTACGTCGTCAACTTTTGGCGCTGATTTGTTATTTAAATAATCAAAAAGCAACCGGTGTACAATGAGGTCAGGATACCGCCGTATCGGACTTGTGAAGTGCGTATAGTAGTTGAAATTTAAACCAAAGTGATAGGTGTCCTTTGTTGTATAAACAGCTTTCTCCATACTTCTAATCGCAAGGGGGTGCAGTATGTTTGCCTCCACTTTACCTTCCGATTTTTCTACCATATGGTTAATCGTTTTGCTGATTGCTTCGTTGCTTTTTGTATCAATATCATACCCGAATTTTTTCGCCGTTTGAATGAAGAATGCCATTTTTTCAATATTCGGTGAATCATGAACACGATACGGCAATACTTTTTTAATCTTGGTATATACATGCTTGGCAATGGTTTTGTTGGCCAATAGCATATAATCCTCAATCATCTTATGTGCATCTACACGTACCTTTTTTATGACTTCAACAGGTTTGCCTTGTTCATCTAACAGAAACCTAAACTCGTCGCTCTCGAATGAAATTGCACCATTTTTAAAGCGTTGGTCCCGGAGTTTATGGGCAAGTGTATTTAATTGTTGTATTTCAGTTTGAAGTTCTTTTGATTTTCCTTCAATCACCTCTTGGGCTTCTTCATAACTAAACCTGCGATCTGAATGAATAACGGTTTTGCCCACCCAGTAGTTAACGATGTCGGCCTTGTTATTCAGTTCAAAAATGACAGCAAAAGCCAATCGATCAACGTTGGGTTTCAACGAACACA
>Ga0209630_10002180_pt1 | contig 19422 bp, 20 predicted proteins | sample COG_01_FD_184745 | JGI IMG/M metagenome (GOLD analysis project Ga0209630, IMG submission 184745) | Pelagic Microbial community sample from North Sea - COGITO 998_met_01 (SPAdes) (version 2) | ecosystem: Environmental > Aquatic > Marine > Neritic zone/Coastal water | place: Helgoland, sampling... | reverse complement strand
TCGCGTGAAGTGTTCCAAAAACTAAATGTCCGGTTTCAGCAGCTGTTAATGCTAAAGATATTGTTTCAAGATCTCTCATTTCTCCAACTAAGATTACATCTGGATCTTGTCTTAATGCAGATTTTAATGCTCTCGCAAAACTACCGGTATCTTTTCCAACTTCTCTTTGTGAAATAATACTTTTTTTAGAAGGGTGTACAAATTCAATAGGGTCTTCAATAGTTATTATATTTTCAGCACGTGATGAGTTTATCTGATCAATCATTGCAGCTAATGATGTTGATTTTCCAGATCCAGTTTGTCCAGTCACAAGTATTAAACCATTTTTAAGTTTGATTGCTTCTTTTACGGCATCAGGCAGACCTAGTTTTTCCATTTGAGGTATGTCACTAACAATTTTTCTTAAAACCATGCAAGGACCATTGCTACTATAGTAGCCATTTACTCTATAACGAAAGTCACCCACTACAACTGCAAAATCTAAGTCGCGATTATTTACAATCTCTTGAAGTTGAGATTTATTTAAATTACCTTTCCAAAAAGTTTCAATATCTTCTCTAGATATTATATCTTCCTGGTTTACTACAATAGAACCGTTTTCTCTTAATGCTAAGGGTTGATTAGATCTGATATGAAAATCAGATAAATCATATTGTTTAGCGTAAGTTTTTATTTTATCTTCTAAACTCATGTTATTTTAATTATTTTTTTTAAATGTGCCTGTTATTTCTTTATAACAATCCATAAAGTCATTTATTTCTGAAACTATTTTATCTATATTTTTTTCGATCCAAACTTCAGATACAAATAAACCTTTTTGATTTCTAATCAAATAATTTTTATTAACTAATAATAAAATATTTCTTCGTATAGTTTCCCTAGGAACATCTAAAGATCTTGATATAAAATTTATTGATACTGGATTAAGTGTTTTTTTAATTAAGTCATTATTTAGTTTCTTTAAATCTTTAATCATAAATTTATGTAGATTTTTAATATTTGTAGAAAAAATAGCTGTTGTAATATTTTTAGGAGCATTTTTTTTTGCAGAAAGTTTTACAAAAAAGTTTGTATAAGATTCTAATATTTTAGTAGACTCAATTACTAGTTTCATATCCTAAGATACTATCAATGACTTTGTTTGTGGTGTCTTGGATACCTAAAATGGGGGGGTATTATATATTAAATATTTAAGCGGCGTGAGTTAACTGTTTATCAATTAGTTTTGATAATTTTTTAATTTTTTCAATTAATAAATTGATATGAGTTTGGTTCATGGTTCTCCATTTTTGAGAAACATAAAGTTTAGAGTTTTTTTTAATTATCCAATTTAAATTAATTAATTCTTCAATTTTTCTTCTGCTGGTTTCTCTAGGCAATTTTAAACCTCTTGCTACAGCATTTATATTGCTGCCAATTGCAGTACTAATGAAGGTGTGATTATCGCATATTACATTCTCTTCTTTAAAACTTCTTAAGTTTACACTGCTAATTATTTTTAATATTTGAGGATAATATGATTTTCCACCAAATTTATATATATCTTCTGAATAAATTGTAGCTACAAAGTTTTCGATTGCTTTATAATTTTCAGTATTTATCATTATTATTTTACTCTACCCATAATGGGTTTGAATAATAATATAAATTGTATATATGAAACCTTTATATATAGAATAATTATAATTTGAAGAATAAATACTTATGAATAGTGACTTTCTAAAACCAATTTTTTTAAGATATTTCATGATGGTTGCTGATAAGGGTAATTTTTTGTCTGCTGGTAAAGATTTAAATATTAGCCAACCTTCCTTAACAAGAGCGGTTCAAATTCTTGAAACTAACCTTAAAAAAAAATTGTTTTTAAGATCAAAAAAAGGAGTGAAATTAACTAAAGAGGGGGAGATATTTTATCTTAATGCAAAAGCAATATTATCTTTTAACGATAAAGTACTTACAAACATTAATGAAAATGAAACTGAAGAAAAAAAAACCAGTAAAGAAGTTATTAGTTTTGGTTTTGCACGCTACTTAGCTTCCGCTCATAAAGAAAATTTACTGTATTTAGTAAAAAAAAATTTTAAAGATAAAACAATTAAACTTATTGAAGCAGAAAGCAATACATTAAACAAAATGATCTATGAGAAAAAGCTAGATTTTGCAATTTCTACAATTCCAGAATTTAAAGAAGGAATAGAAAAAAAATTTTTATATGATGAACCATTTTGTGTAGCTTTTTATAAAGGTCATCACTTCCAAGAAATGAAAGAGATTTCGCTAGAAGAAATTAAAGCTGAGCCAAACTATATATTTAGAAATGGCTGTGAATTTTTTTATTATAATTATAAATTAAATAATAAAGGAATAATTGATTTTAAAATGATTGATGAAATGATAATTAACAGAAAAAAAAATGGTAAACTTAGAGATGTAATTTATACAAATAGTAACAGTACAGCTGCTCATTGCATTAAAGCAGGTTTAGGTATTGCAATTATGCCAGAGTCGGTAGCTGTTGATCAAAAACTATTTTTTAGATTGCTTTCAAAACCATCTTTAACTAGAGAAATTCATCTTATAAATAGAAATGAAAACACTTATAAAAATAAAATAGATAGCCAAATATTTAAAAGTGCCCTATGGTTATAATTCAAGGTTTATAATAACCTTCGATATTAATTGATCTTCCAACATTCCCTGTGGCACCATCACCACCTGCGGAAAGAAAAAGTTGCAAGGGAACAATCTTGTTTTTGTTTGGTCCATAACCACAACTTATAACTCTATAAAATATTCTTCGATTATTATAAGTGGTGGGTGTTAAAGTATCAGCACCTTCTGTTGATTGAGGTATAAAATTAAAGCCATTCAGTGTTGTATGGTTTCCAATTCTTTGTACATAATATTCATAAGTGTATCTCCCAAAGTCTGTTTCTGTCCCTATCTCTGCAAAATTTTGATTAATTTTTCTAAACGCATAATGAATATTGTTTGAAGTATTTGTGTAACCATGAAGTGCTAAACAAGCACCACTGATTGATCTATTGTTAGCGTTTGTAATGGTTATGGCTGCGGTACCAGATTTTGACATTTGATCTACTAACCATAATCTTCCTGAGTCCAATCCAAACTCTGCAGCTTGATTAACAGTATTAACCTGATGTGATCGTACTGAAGCCTTTGAATTTTGTTGTATTACACCCATCATTGCAACACTAAAAGATGAAATAGCCAACAAAACAAGAAGAGTTAAAGCTAGTACAAATCCTTTTTTGTTTGATTTTAAAATCACGAAGATTTAGGTGGTAAAGCGTTATCTGTTGGGGTGGGATCACATAAATTCACCATGTCAGGTGATGTATAAGTTGTATCATCAAGAACTAGATTGAATGAACTAAAGTAATTAACGCAAGCAAGTCTGTTAGACACTGAAGCATTACTGCATGTTATAGTTGGTGAAGGAAAATTTGAACTAAATTCTAGAACATAGCCAAGTGTTGTAAAGGGAGAATAAGTTACACCAGGATCAAAAAGATCGTTCCAATAACCAGTTCCACTTAATACATTACTAAACTGAGTATAATGTTCACCACCAACAGTTGGAAAATGTTCGTTTGCTTCCAAAGTATTTCCATTATATAAGTCACCCAAAATATCAATACAACAATTGTTGGGCTCCCCGGTTCGCCAATTTGTAAATCCGTCATTATTTACACCATCATGAGTATAAAATATTTGATTTCTCTCAGGCCCACCAGACCATACCCATGTTGTCTCAGAAGCAGCATTAAGTACAGCCTCTCCACCTTGATTGTCAGTTCCTCCAAACCAAGCTGCTATAGGAATATTATTAGCATCTCTAATTTTAGCTAAAATATAATTGTTTTCTGCTGCACTAGTAATGCTCGCTAAATAACCTGATAAATTGTAATATGTAGAATTCTCAGCTCTTAATTTTGCTTGACCCCACCAAAGTGTATTACCGGACAGTCCATCAGTGTCTTCAACACCAGTTAACGCTCCTCTTCCACTCATATTGTCTGCAACATAACAATAAAAATGTCTTACTGCACCAACTTGCCTTCCAATTAAATTATTACAGAGAGTACCAAAACCTAAAACTAAAATAAATTGTCTATCAGTACCAGCAAAAACAGTTCGAGATGATATAGTATTTTGTAGACTTACATAATTAACTGTTCTTAAAAAAGTTTCATAGTTTCTGGCAGTTGTATTTCCAACTATAGATAAAACACCTGTGGTAGCATTAAAAGTTACTGTTAAACCATAGTTGTTAGCTAATGTTGAATTCCATTGTAATATATCTTCTCCATTTTGATAATTAGTTGAAATTACAACAGTTGCACTAGGTACATTTCGTGTATCTGGGTTCCAATTAGTTTCGTTGCTCGATATGGTATAATTTGCAAATATATCTTTTGAATTCGGACATTTATTGTCACAATTCACACTACTTCCAGTCAATGATTTATTTCTTAAAAATACTCTTTTTCTAAAATCTAGATTCAGTGAATTTTGTTTTTGAGATACAAAGTTTATATCCATATCTAAAATACTACTATTAGTAGATCCTCCAATAGTTGGATATGAAAAAGTAATTGAACCAATATTAGAAGTAACTGGTTGCCAGGGATGTATTGTAGATGCAAGATTAGGATCAACGTCAGCAACCGTATCACCACCAGTACAGTCATCAGTTCTTTCAATTTTTTTATATAAGGTATTGGTATCTAGAAGACCTGCAGTTCCATCTCCAAGTTTGTAGGTAACTTTGTATCTATAAGCTGTTGTTCCGTCATAACTAGGTCTGTCATAACAAGAACTTACTTCGGTGCCTGATACTATATTGATAGCATTAGCAGCAGTAATTCCTATTCCGCCTGCTATACAATTACTTGCAATTGTAAGATCTCCTCTAACTGGATGAACAAAACCACCTCTAGCTAAGTCACGTTCAATTAAATTAAATATAATTGTAGATTCAGTTTTTAAGTCATTGGTATTAACAGTTTGACTAAAATCTTTTGAGCTTCTATCAAATAAAGAATAAACTGAAACAGAAACAATTGAAGCAATTAATATTCCAACTAATAATTCAATTAAAGAAAAACCTTTTAATTTTTTTATGAGCATACTGCTGCCGTTGCTAAGTTTAATGTTACTCTTCTTTTTAGTCTCACTCTTTCAAAAGTATTAGTGGTAGTATTTTCTCCTTGAACAACGGGTATTGAGTGAGTTGGACCTTCCCAAACTTTTGTACCTGCGGGCCAAGCTCTTGCTCTCATGTCATGGTTGCGTACTGTATCTCCCGCACTGTGACTTTCAGCTGGAGTTCCTCTTTGACCTCTAGCTGTGATATTAATTGTATTGTTATCAAAATCGTCATACGAACCATCATAATCTACTTTAACTACCTCACTACCACCTATTTGTACGTAACCACCCCAAAATCCTGCTTGAGTATTTTGACCATTTAGAGTTATTTTTCCAGTAAAAGTAGAATTAATATTGTTAGGAATTGTACCAGTTTGTCGTACTCCTCTAGTTAGTCCTGTTAGGGTATTGCCTGACTTTCCAGTATAACTTACATATTCACTTCCTATTTGAACTGAACCTGAGGTTGGAAAATAAGAACTATCAGTGACAGCAACTGAATTTGAGGAATCAGTAATATCTGCCGTTGTGGGTGTGTTATAAGCCTCAACATAATTCCAGCAGTCATTTTCGTTTTCTTGATTCCAAGCAGCCCCATGAGCTGAATTGGTTGCTCCACTGGCTAATAGACAGTTTGCAACATCTGATCTTAAAATTCTCCATTTATTAACACCATAAGGAACTCCTGTTATTTCAAGTTGTATATCATTAAGAGTCGCTAAGTTTGACGTTCCCAAATGTATCACGAGCCCATCGTGAGCTTCAGACCACTTATATCTTCCCGTACATGTTCCTGCAGTTATTGCACCTACACAGCTTTCTTTGGCATCATCAAAAACTAATATTCTAGCGTTTGTTGGTAAGTTATTAACATTATATAATAAATATCCTGCTTCATTCCAACCAGGTTTTGCAAATCCAATTTGAGTAGTATCTGTGGGTCCATTTTTATGATTATATTCATCAAAAATAAACCATAATGATAAATCGTTTTGATTAATCTGAACTCCAGCACACTGACCCATCCAAGGTGGGGCTGGGGTTGCACCATCAGCAACACAACCAGACGGTTTTACCCTAACTGCACTACCAGTATATCTGTATAAAAAAACAGTTATCGTGTTAGACCATGCATAAGTTTGTCTACACGTAGATGCCCAAGTTACAGTACAAGTAATAGTATTTTCATCAACTTCAGTATTATCATTATTAAAATCTGCAAACTTTTTTGCAATACCCTTGAAAAAATAATGTTCGGTAGGATTTTCATTGTGATCCATGATACCTGTTGTAATTGGATCAGATATGCCAGGGAAATTGAAGGCAACTTCATTTGGTGTAGCATCAAAAATACAAATATTAATTTTTTTAGCTAAAACAGAATTGTTTACTCCATCACCCAATGTAACTTTTACAAGGTTTCCATCTGTAACTTCTATACTCCGAACAGTAATATTAGATCCAAGCTCATTATCAATTTGAGTTTTCCAGTGATTGTGAAGATTGGCTACTTCTGTAGGTAACGTTGTACATGTTCCAACACCTACGGGTGCTGTTGCTGTCAGATCTAGCCCATCAAAACAATCTAAATCTTGTTTTTTAAAAGCAATAAAGGAAACGGTTGTACCAGTTGCAACGTTTACTGTTGGAAAGTTAGAGGTTGTTGTGATTTGTAAATTATTTCCAGCTCCAGTTACACTTTGGACAACATAACGACCTCTAACACCATTGACTAAAAGAATATCACCTGCTACTGGCGCGGTAGCAAACCCAGTTAAATTAATTACAGCTGTTGCACCATTGAAATTTTGATTGCCATTTGTAGTTATCGTACCAAGACCTGAATTTTCTTGACGGGCATACTCCATAATATCTTGAAGTATTAAATCTGCTAATTGATCTTTTCGGTCTGATTTAATTAAATCAGTTTGCGATTTAAAAAATATAGCACTGCTGTTTATGTAAACAAGTGTGATCATGCTTAGTACAAACAAAGCAACTAAAGATTCAATTAATGAAAAACCTTTTTTAATCTTCAACATAACCAGTTTTATTTACATTTAATATTATATTTAAATCATTTTTTCCAATAATTTTAAAAAATTTATCTTGAGGGGAGGTTCCGTCATATAAAAAACAAAACTCTACAGGTGCTGCAGTTTCAGTAGCGCAACTTAAATTATTGCAATTCTTAACTTCTAAATTTTTTACCACTTTGTCAAAGTTTTGTACTGAAGTTAATGATGACACAGAAGAGTCAGAAAAAGACTGATCACATGAAGTATCAGCATTTCCTGTGCCACTATAACAAGCGCACCTTCTATTAAGGTTTAGATCATGCCATTTGGTATTTGAAGAATCGGGCTCGTATAATTTTAAATTTACATTATTTCCTGAATTTTCCATTATGATCTTATAGTGTTTTCCATCACTGTAGGCTTTAGATCTTACTCCTTCCAAATAACCTTTGATGACTGTCTTGTTGCTTCGTAGGCTTGACCCACTGTCGATTGACGTAAAAGAAACGTATCCAACACCTGAAAAAACCCCAAGAATTGCAATAATTACTAAAAGCTCTATTAATGTAACACCTCTAGATGAGTGAAATTTTTTCATAGTTAATTTTATATTAGTAGCAAAAGATAGGCTGTTTAATACCCCCAATTTGGGGATGGCGACATCTGTAAAGTAATAAAATAAAAGTAAAGTTATAATAAACTCATATGAATCTAAAATTACAAGAAATCCAAAATAAATCTTTGTTAGCAATTACTAAGGTTTTTTCACCCTATCTTGGGATGAAAGCAAAATCTAAGGAAAAAAGATTTTCAGTAGAGTTGAGGGATGATTTTATTAATTTATGTAAATACAATAATAAAACTAAAAAAGTTGAAAATCTAATTCATGAAAACTTTAATTTAGAAGATAGCAATAAATCAATCTTTAATGAAGGTGATTATAGTTTTTATTGTGAAAAAATTTCACAAATTCTAAGAGATGAAAATCTACTCGGACAAGAAGTTACTGTAATTGTCCCAACTTCAGAGACTATAATTCGAACAATCAATATTCCAGTTATGGATGATGAAACTCTATTAATTCAAACACAAGACATTGAATTTTGGAACACATTTGAAGAATTATCTGATGATTTAGAAGATAAACAATTGAGTTACCAAATAGTTTCGACCAATGAAGAAAGTCAAGAGTTTGAAGTATTAGTTTGTTTGCTTGAAAACAGTAAAGTAGAGCTTTTACATAAACTATTTAAAGAAGCTGGAGCAGATGCAACCGTTTTTGAGCCTAAATGCTTTTCAATAATTAATTCAATTTTATCTTTAAAAAAAGAAAACAATGAAAAAGAATTTGCGTTTTTTGAGTATGGTGAGAAAGAAAACTATTTAATTACTACAACTAAAAACAAACTTAAATTTGCTTTAAATAACGTTTCTAAAGCTGATGTTGTGTTAATAAAAACTTTAGAAACCATGCCAGACCCCTCAGGACCCTTTTGGTCAGAAGTTTTTGAAAGATCCATTCAAGATATTAGAGGTAACTTAACGGAGGATGAATGGATTAGTGAAAAGGATAATAAATCTGCCGTAAGAGATATGTACGTTCATACTGATTTGGCTTTATCAATAAAATATATTCAGGGTATTCAAACCAAGTTACCAGAAGTTAAGTTAAAAAAAATTTCTTTAAATTCAGCAAATGAAAATCAAAGCATAGAAAGTGAAAATTTTTTCAATAGTGATGTTATAAAGTTTGATAAAAAAATTATTAAAAAATTTAGTGAAGGGTATGATTTAAGAAATGAAAACTACTACCCTGTAATTGGTGCCGCTTTAAGAACTTTAAATCCTTTTAAGATTAAAGAGCCTAAAAATGTTAAATATAGATTTAACTTTTATCACTTAAGAGAGAGACTGATTAATAATAGAAAAATAGAGACTATTAACTCTTTAATGAACTCATTATTGATAGTTTTTTTGATAATTTTTACCTCATTAACAGCAATTAATATTCCTCAATATCTTGAGAAAAGCAAACTGTTAGCCACCCATGCTAGCGTGGTCAACTCTTACAATACTTTATTTGAAGAAATAAAAAGAACAAGTGTTGACGTTAAGATGATGGAAAAAAATAAAAATTTAGCAAAAAAAATAAATGATAATAAAGATAGATATTCTCAATTGATTTTTGAAACTGCCAACAGTGTTCCAAGGGGTGTTGAAATTAAAGCTATAGAATTCACTAACAGTGAAGCAACGATTTATTACGAAGGCCACGCTTTAACTGATTATGATTTAAATGTTTTTATAGAAAACATTAAAACAAATATTGGTGATCCAGATATTACAATGTTAAATCAATCAGTTGTCTCACCACAAACCAGTACCCCAGATAACAATGAAAAAGTGAATACGTTAAGTCTTAGAAATTTTAAGATTAAAGTAAATTTATAAAATGAAAATAATTAGAAAAAAACTTAAAAGAATTATTAGAACTTCAAAACCCTCCAGACCTGAAGTAGGCTTGCTGTTAAATAAAGATTTAACTGAGAAAAATAAAAATTTAACTGAGACAAATAAAAATTTAACTGAGAATAAGAAAAAAAAATCTCATAAGAATAAAAAATACAAACTTATAAAAGATGATATTATTTTAACTTCAAAATCTTCGTATTTAAAATTTCTTTATATTGTCATTCTAACCATAAGTTTTTTAGTGGGTAATTCGATTATCATTAAGCCAACCATTCAAAAGGCTAAATTAATAGAAGGTGATTATAATCAAAAAACACAGTTTATTGATAATGCGGGCAATTTAAAAGCATCAATAAATAAAAAGATTGAAGATATAAAAAAAGAAAATGACGATTTACAAAAAATGTTTTTTAATAAGAAAAAAGAACAAGAAGATAAGTTTTATAAAATTTTCTCTGAATCTGCCTTAAATAACAAACTACAAATTGTATCGTTAAATAAACTGAGTGAAGATTTTTACAAAGAACCTAAAAAAGACAACCCAAAAGAATTTGTAGTTAGTAATGAATATAGCCAAGTGCAATATAATGTTATAATTAATGGAAACTACCTGGATTATGCTAAGTTTATAGAGGATTTAAAAAGAACAAATAAAAGTTTAATTACAAACAACGTTATAATATCTAAATTAGGAGATGGGATTATAAAAGTTACAACTACTTTAACAGTAAATTATTCCAATATATGATTAAAATAATAACCCTCATTCTTTGCTTAACAATGACTGCTTTGCTTGCTGATAAAAAACAAGATCCTTTTTATAAAGATCTACCGTTAGAGTCGTTAAAAAGACACGATTTAAGTGATGCATCACTATATTCTGTTCAGTCATTAAAGTTAGTTGCAACCCTTCTTGCACCAGAATTTAAAAATTTAAATGAATTAAGAGCTAAAAATCAAATTCCTAATAGTGCTTATAAAAATCTAGCATTACTTGAATTGCCTGGTAACGGAAGTCAAGTCGTTGTCTATGAGGGGCAGAAAATTGGAAAAAATAATGCATTAGTTAAAAAAATTTCTAAAAACCAAATAACCTTGGAAGAAAATAATAAACAAATAACAATGGAGATCATGGAATGAAATTAAAATTTAAAACTACAATATTTTTTATTATGTCTTTATTGATAATTTCAGGTTGTGCAGGAAATTCTGGAAAAATTAAAAAAGAAATATCAATTGAAGATGTTAAAAGAGAAAGTCTAGCAACAGTTGATGAAACTATGCAGATTGCCCCTGTTAGTGGCTATAATAACAATTTGAATAAACCAAGAAGAGAAATGGAATCTTCTAATAACTTAATTAACAAACCAGATTTTAATATATCGATTAGTTTTAAAAATACTAAATTATCAGAGGCACTAACTGCCCTTGGAAACTTGGGAGGACGAAACTTAATAGTTAGTGATAATGTAAGTGGTTTTTTAACAATGAATATAAACAATGAACCTTGGTACAAAGTTTTTAATTCTGTAATCGAGTCTAAAGAATTGTCTTACCAGATGGATTCTGCAGATGGTATAATTAAAGTTTACGGTAGTGGAGCAAGTTCTGGTGATAAAAAGCACAATGAAATATTTAATATATTTTATGAAAAACCATCTGAAATGAAAACGCAAATTGAAAACTTGTTTGCAGGATCAGTTGATGGAGGTGCGATTATTCTTAATGCTAATGACGAAAATAACACTTTAATTGCACAAGCGTCAGCATCTCAACTTGATGAAATTGAAAGATTATTAAATAAAATTGATATAAAAAAAGCACAAGTTTTAATTGAAGCATTTCTTTTAGAAGTTGCTCCAACTTTTTCTACAAAACTAGGAACAAGACTTGGGATGACCAGACAAACTACAAGTGGCGATGGAACTGTAGAAACTATTAGAGGTGGTGTTGGAGGGTCTACAGGTACAGTTGCCCTTGGTTCGGCAGATAGTAGCTTATCAAATTTTTTGATTTCTGGAACTTCAGGTTTAGGAATTATGAGATCAGTCGGCTCTAAAACTTTAAAATTTGAAATTGATGCTTTAGAAACAGAAGGAGATTCAAGAACACTTTCAAACCCAAAGCTTTTTACAGTAAGTGGAAAAGAAGCAACAATAACACAAGGGTCTAGATTTGGTGTAAATGAAACAACAACTGCGGATGGAGCGACCACAACAACTGTTAAGTATTATGATGCAAATTTAAAGTTAGTAGTGACACCATTAATCACTGGTGATGGTAATGTTCAGTTAAAAGTGTTGATTACCAATGATACTTTTGACACCTCAACTACACCACCAACAATTAAAAAAAAGGAAGTCTCTACTAATTTAATTTTATCGAGTGGAGATATTGCAGCAGTGGGTGGAATTTTAACTCAAACTTTGTCAGAAACTAATAAAGGCATTCCATTTTTGAGAAAAATTCCTGGAGTAGGTGCTCTTTTTAGATCGAGAACTGATCAAGACGATAAAACAGAATTGTTAATATTTCTTGCGCCTAGGATATTATAAATGGAAATAAGTGCAGCTGTATCTGAAAAAATTGCAACACTGTTAACGTCGAATGGAATTCTATCACAAGATCGTTTAACAAAGATTACGATCCAGTGCGCTCAAAATAAAGAAAAAATAATTCCTGAATTATTAAAAAAAGATTTTATTAAAGAAGAGGATATAGCAAAAGTAATTTCTAGAAGTTTTGCAATCAAAATTAATAATATCACTGAAGACCAAATCAAACCTGAGGTATTGAAAATTCTACCAGTTGATTTTATTAAAAAAGAAAAAATAATACCTTATGATTTGGAAAGTGGAACCTTAAAACTAGCTATTGCGGACCCAAGTAAAATTAATTTTTCATCTAAAATAAAAAACTTTACTAAAAAAAATGTTGTTTTTTCAGTTACAACTTTTTCTAATATTGAAAAACTAGCAGAATTAAAAATATGGAATATTGCAAGCGCAACACCAACTTCAAAACCAAAAGTTAAATCAAGTGACACAACTCCTACAGGTGAAATAAATATTGTTGAATTTGTTGATCAAATATTTCAACAATCTTTAAAAGATGGAACCAGTGATATTCACATTGAAGTTTTTAAAGATGATATTGCACAAATTAGATTTCGAAACGATGGGATTATGAAAATCCAAGAAAGACTAAGTCAAACAGTATCCCAACACTATATTCCAGTTGTAACTAGACTAAAAATAATGGCTGGTTGTGATATTTCAGAAAGTAGATTGCCACAAGATGGTGCAATTACAGTGAAAGACCAAAGTAATGGTGGAATAGATGTAGATGTTAGATTTAACATTGTTCCCACTAAATTTGGTGAAAGAATAGTTATGAGATTATTAAGAAGCTCTAATGTGCTGGGTTTAGATAAAATAGGCATTCCAAGTGTTGAACTTGCAAAATTTATTAAAGCAATTGAGTCTCCCCAAGGAATGGTCTTAGTAACTGGACCAACGGGTAGTGGTAAAACAACAACTTTGTATGCGGCACTAGCACATTTAAATAAGCCAGAACTAAATATTTTAACAGCAGAAGATCCTGTTGAATATACAATGGAAGGTATTGGGCAAATTCAAGCTAATGAAGGAATTGGTTTATCTTTTTCTAATATTTTAAGAGCTTTTTTACGTCAAGATCCTGAAATTATTTTAGTAGGAGAAATTAGAGATAAAGAAACAGTGGATATAGCTATTAAAGCAGCAATTACTGGTCACTTATTATTGTCTACATTACACACTAATGATGCAATTCAAACCATAATTAGATTAACCAATATGGGTGTTCCCAACTTTATGATAGCTGGTGCCCTTAATACTATTGTTGCTCAAAGATTAGCTAGAAAAATTTGTCAAAGTTGCAAACAAGAAGATACCAGTATTACCAAAGAACAATTAAAAGATATTGGTTTTTCATTAACAGAAGTAGAGACTTTAAAAATTTATAAAGGCAAAGGATGCAGTAAATGTAACGACACTGGATATAAAGGCCGTCAAGGGATTTACGAAATATTAGATGTGAAAGGTGAAGTTCAAGCAGCTATTATTGAAGAAAAAAGGGCTCCTGAGATATTAGTAATTGCAAGAAAAAATGGCTTTAGAACAATTGATGAGATTGCAAGAGATCATATTAAAAATGGAAACATAACTTATGAAGAATTTTTAAGAACCATCACAATTCAAAATTAAAATTATGCCACAATTTAATTATATAGGGATTAAACTAGGAAAAAAAGTTACTGGTGCAATTGTCGCTAACAATAAAACTGATGCTGGCCAGAAACTTAAGACTCAAAAAATAATTTTAACAAATTTAAACGAAATAAAAGAAGATGTCTCAAATGAAGATGGTCCTGAAATAAAAAAGTTTTTAGGAATGCAGCTTTCTTCAGATAAATTGAGTTCTGTAGATATAATGTTGTTTACTAAAAAATTAGAAACCATGATCAAAGCTGATTTACCTATAATGGAGGCTTTAATGCTGGCAAGAAGGCAGGCAACAAAACCAGGATTAATTAAAGTTACTAAAACAATAATTGATGATTTAAACCAAGGTAAACCTTTCAGTTCATCACTAAGTAAATATCCTCAATATTTTGACGACTCTTATATCAATATGGTTAAAGCTGGAGAAAGCAGTGGAACCTTAGCATTATTTTTAAGAAAGATAGTGGACCTAGTTGAGAAAAATATAAAAATTGTAAAAGATATTAAGGGTGCATTAACATATCCGTTAATATTATTAAGCGTTGCAGGACTTGTCACTATTATTATGTTGGTTAAGGTGGTTCCTGTATTTCAAGAAATTTATGAAAGTATTGGCGTAGAGTTACCAGCTGCAACCCAAAAAGTAATTGGTATAAGCGAATTTTTACAAGATCCAAGTAGGGGAGGGCTTTTACTTTTATTTATAGTAACGACAGTTACTTCTTCGATTTATCTAAATAAAAAAGTTTATGCAGTTAAAAAATTCTTTCATACCTTAATTTTAAACATTCCAGCATTTGGACCATTAGTAAAAAAATCTATCTATGCCAAAATTTCACTTGTACTTGCTAACTTACTTGGAGCGGGTGTCTCTATTATAGAAGCCTTAGATATTAGTAGTAAAGTTACTAGTAATTTACTTGTGAGAGAAGCCATTGGCAGAATACAAAAAGAAATTTTAACAGGTAAAAACCTGTCAACTTTATTTGCTTCAGAAAAAATATTTCCACTAGAATTTGCAGAATTTATGAAGGTAGGAGAAAAAACAGGTAGCGTGGATGAAATGTTTAATTCAATCTCTATTTACTATGAGGCGGAAGTAGATAACGCCGTTGGCGCATTAAAACAATTTATTGAACCTGTAATGATTGTACTTATTGGAGGAATTATTGCAGCTCTACTATTAACACTTTATCAGCCTATATTTAATATGGGGCAGGTTATTAAGTAGTTTAATTTTAAGAAATAATTGTAAAAAACTCAAATAACTTAGCCATTTTTAAAACTGAAGTTACTTGTTCGCTAGGGCTTTGAATTATAAATTTCTTTGAAGCTTCACCGGCCATTTGATTTAATTCAATTAACACAGATACTCCTGAGCTATCAATGTAATTTACCTTGGACATGTCAAAAGATAGCTGTTTAGTTTTCCCTAAACAATCAGTTGCTTGAGATCTAAGGTCATCACTTTTTTCTAAATCTATATCTTCAACTAGGTGAATTATGATTTCATCACTGTTCTCTTCTTCTCTGTAAGACATAGTTTCTTATAACATATTATTAAAAGTTATAAAGCACACATAACCACCCATAATGGGGAGGTGAAAGACATTATTAATTATCTTAAAAGATAAGATAAGATATTGATTCAAATGAAAAAGAAAAATTATTAATGGACGATAAAGAAAATTTTTTACTAGGTGACGAAGAGGACAGTAATTCCCTACTTTCTGAAACCGAAGATGCTCTTACCGATTCTGATGATTTACTGACAAGTGCTCCCGAGGTTGATCCAATTGAAGAAGCGAACGAGTCTTTAATCACTATGGATTCAGATCCTTTTAATATAATCAAAGAAGTTAATTCAACTTTGTCACAAATAGAAAAAAAAATTGATCAAGATCACAATCAATTAAAAAAATTAGATCAATTAGAAGATATTAAAAATGAATTAATTAAAATGAATGAAGTTAAAGAACTTTCTTCAAACGAAGACCAGTCTGATGATACGCCAAGTCATGGAGATAACTTGCCAGATAACTCGGAATTATTGATTAAAATAGAATCCTTACAAAATAAAATTAGGGAACTAGAAAATGAGAATAAAGAAAGATTTGAAAAAATTGAAAGTACAGTAGAAAGATTTGAAGAAATAGAAAAAGAACTTGAGATAGAATACACCACAGAAGAAGATGAGAAGGAACAAACTCAAGAACAAGATTTAGAAATAAATCAGATTAGCCCAGCTCAAAACACCTCCAATGAAGAGGATTCAAATTTTAAAGAAACATCAAAACCAAAAAGTAATCTATTGCTGTTATTGTTGATTTTTTTAATAATATTAGTTTCTGGTGCCTTTATCTTGGATACACTTGGAATAGTAAATTTATATTTAACACAAACGTTAAAAACTCTATTTTAATTTTAATATTAGATGATCTGGATCACTTTTTTTTTAGCAGGTTTGTTGTTAGGAAGTTTTGCGAATGTATGCATTATACGACTTCCTAAAGATGAGGATATATTTCTTTCTAGATCAAAATGTTTTAGTTGTAGGAAAAATATTCCTTGGTTTAATAATATACCAGTATTTTCCTATATTCATTTAAGAGGTCGTTCAGATTGCTGTGATCAAAAAATAAGCTTGCAATATCCGATTGTTGAAATTTTTATGGGATGTTTATTGTTATTAACAGGAGCGATTTTTTCACTTCCACAAGCAATTACTATTAGTTTAGTTTTCTTTGTTGTAACATTGATTATTGTAATTGATTATTACCATAGAATAATATTTGACGTTATGAATTACATTCTGATAATCTCTGGTGTATCAATTTCATTGATTTATCCTGAATTAAATCCTGAAAATATTTCATTTAAAAACTCAATATTAACTGGTCTTATTGGCTTTGGTTTATTTTTTAGCTTAAAAACTCTATTTAAAAAGATTAAAGGTATTGATGCATTAGGAATGGGAGATGTCTATCTTATTGCCGGATTAGGGGTTTGGCTAGGTTTTGAAAAATTTTTATATATTCTTTCTATCTCATCGATCATAGGTATTTTTTATTATTTACTAGTTGATAAAAAAAGTGAAAACTTTGAAATACCATATGGATCTGCACTTGGAATTTCATTTATAATATTAATCTTATCTGAAAAATTGATACTGCAAGTAATCACACTACTACTGTAAAGAAAATACAGCTTAATTTTACCTATAATTAAATTAATAGAAGACTCATGATCTATGATTTGTTAGCATTTGTCATGATAAAATTAATAAGAGCAGGCTTTATAAGCAAGCTTTTTACCATTTTATTTTTAAGTTTATTGTTATCTAATGGTGCTAAAGCAGGTTGTGATGATGCACCAGTTGATGGAGTGGATTATTCTAATTGTCAATTCTCAGAAGGCCAAGATTTAAGTAGAGCCTATATACCAAATTCTAATCTATCATTTATTAGTTTTATTAAAGTTACCTTTGATAAAGGGGTAATGATGAATGCAACATTAGCTAATGGTAATTTTGTAGAATCTTCTTTTATTAGAACGAATTTATATGAAGCAAATCTTGAAGGGGGTATCTTTGAAAAAGCTAACTTTTCAAGTGCTAATTTAACAAGAGTAAACTTTAAAGGAGCTTCATTAATTGAGACTAACTTTACTAACAGTAATCTTTTTGAAGCAGATTTAACGGGTGCTAATATTTTAAATGCTAACTTTGAAGGTGCTAATCTTAATAACGCAGTTTGGATTGATGGAACTAAATGTTTACTAGGTTCTATTGGTAAATGTAATAAATAAAAAATTCTTAAGAATTATTTTATTGGTTTAATTTTTTGATTAATAACGAGCACTGCTCCAATTATTAAAATAGGTAAGCCTATTATTAAATCTTGTTGCCATTCTAGGTTTTCAAATATTGTTGAGATTAATAAAGCTAGTACAGGCATTACAACCCCTACATACCCAGCTCGTCCTGCTCCAACTTTCTCTAATAATCTTAAGTAAAAGATAAAAGCAAATATCGAGCCAATAATAGATAGATAAGCAAGGGATGCGATGTAACTGAAGCTATATTCAAATAATAATTCAGTGCCTTTTATCTGAGTGATTAATAGAGTAACTAATGATCCATAAAGCATTGAATACGCAAGTGTTGGTATTAATGAAAAGTTGTTATTTAAGTTTCTTTGGTGAACCATATTTCCTGTTGATGCAGAAAATGTACCAAGTAAGGCTAAAAATAATCCAACATGCGTTCCATTAGCAAAGCTGAAATTGAAAATCTCATCATTAAAGATGATTATAATTCCAATCATTCCAATAGTTGCACCAAGTAAAGTTTTTAAAGAAGGTTTCTTTTTAAAGTAAAAGCCTTCTCCTAAAATATTCATAATAACCACCGTTGAAAAGACAACCGCTGGAAATGCGCTTATTAAGTAAGTATTTGATAGATAAAAGAAAACATAGTTTAGAGAATAAAGACAAACACCAAAGAGTAAAAACCAAAGATGCTGATTAAAAGAAAACTTAAGATTTTTATTCTTATAAATTAAATAAATAAAAATAACTATTGCAGCTATCAAAAATCTATAAAACACCGATACTAATGGATCAACGTAACCCAATTGAAACTTGATGACATACCAAGTAGGAGACCAGCAAAAAAGTGTGACAATAAATAATAAAAAATTGTTCATTAATAAACACTTATAATCAGTCAATTTTAAAAAAATATAAGATTAATCAAACAATTTTAATATATAAATTTAAGTAAATAAATTATATGACAACAGATACATTTCATTGGTCTTGTAAACACACTTGGAAAAGAAGTGCCAAAAATACTGCTTGGTGTTTATTAGGTTGTGCTATTGGTGATTTTGGTACCATTTTATATTTTCAAATAACAGGTATTCCTTGGCCTGTTTTAGCTATTATGACTTTAGCAATTATTAATGGTTTAATTACAAGTATTATTTTGGAAACTATAATTTTGATAAGACAAAATTTTAAATTTAATGATGCTTTAAAAACAGCATTGGGAATGAGTTTTATTTCAATGGTTAGTATGGAAATCTCTATGAATGCTACAGATTATTTTTTAACAGGGGGAGCAATGCTAACGTGGTGGGTAGTACCTATCATGTTAATCGTCGGTTTTTTAACTCCTTGGCCGTATAATTACTGGAGACTAAAAAAATTTAATCAAGCTTGTCATTAAATATTGAAATGGTTACAACTTTTGAAATTATATTAGCAGTTATTATCGTTACCTTATCGATTGTCATGCCTATTTATTACACTTATCAAAAAAAGAAAAATCCAAAGGTAGACGATAAACTCTCAGAAAGTACTGAAATTAAAAACTATATTGATAAAATTAATGAGATAACACGCACTAAACGTAAATGAAAAAACGTTTATCTGGTTGCAGTGAGTGTGGAGATGATACAGCCATCTTAACACAAGTAAGCTCTGGACCA
>Ga0209630_10002174_pt1 | contig 19455 bp, 19 predicted proteins | sample COG_01_FD_184745 | JGI IMG/M metagenome (GOLD analysis project Ga0209630, IMG submission 184745) | Pelagic Microbial community sample from North Sea - COGITO 998_met_01 (SPAdes) (version 2) | ecosystem: Environmental > Aquatic > Marine > Neritic zone/Coastal water | place: Helgoland, sampling... | reverse complement strand
CTGTAGCTACCGTTATAACCTTAGGAGCTTCTTCATCTGATGGAACTGTAGATGGTGCAAGTTATCCAGAAACTGTTACCATTCCTGCTGGAGATACTTCAGTAGATGTTGTTGTTAGTTTTGCTGATGACGGTGTGCCAGAAGGTACAGATGTAGAAACGTTTACTATCGAAATTTTAGACGCAGACTTTGGCGGTAATAGTGATTACTATTTAACACCAGGAGAAATTAAAAGAACAATAGATGTTACAGACTCATTTCCTTTTTCTGTTGTTACTGAAGTAGGTCCTTTAGAAATGGTTTTTTATTGGGATGGATTTAGTGATTTAGATTGTGGTTTATTTTCTGTAGCTACAGGAGGGTTAATTGATTTAAGTCAAAATTATGATCAAGATCCTGAATATTTAACCCTTCCTGCTGGAGCTCCTGATGGAGTATACATTTTTCAAATAGCACCATGGTCTGTAGCAAGTTCTGCTATTGACTGGTTACTTGAGTTAGAAGTGGTATCTCACCCAACACAAACTGTTTATCCATTTAGTGGTAAACTATTAAATGCGGGAGGCTTTTATTCTGATATAAGAGACACTATAGAAATCACAAAGTCTACAGACGGAAGTGAAGTAACGTATACCATTATTCAATATTAAAACATACACAAATGAAACATATATATAAATTAAGTATTGTATTATTAGCTGTTTTTACATTCGTTGGATGTAATGTAGACGATGATGATGCAGTATCAGTATTACCTCAAAAACTGATTACAGCTTCTTTAGCTAATCAAGGAGATATTATTGGTATTCCAGATAATGCAACTAGTTATGACTTAGTCATTAATTTTTCAGAAGATTTACCTAGTTATTCAACTATAGAATATTCTTTAGACGGTGGTGCTACAATGTCATCTTCTTCTAGTACTGGAGATAACTCTTTAGTTATTACGATAGACTTTGCTGCTTCCGATAATTTTCATGACGTAGATCTTTCAGATTTTATTGTTGTGAATGCTTCTGCTAGAAATTTTACAACGGCTATTTCTGGAAATACTTCAGCTAGAATAATGAGACAAGGTTATTTTTCTGCAAAAATGACTTGGGAAGGGAATCAAGATTTAGATTTAATATTAGCAGGTTTTACCGCAGGATGGGTAGGTCCTTTTGCTATAGACACTAGTGCAGGTGTTACTAACCAAGAAAATGTAAGTGGTACATTAGAAGAAGACGGTAATTATGGTCTTTTTGTTTACGAATGGCCAACAAATACCTTTTCTAGCCCAGTAGACTTAACTTTTGATATTGTCACTGCAGGAGGAAATTTTAATTTTACTGTTAACGCACAAGATTTCGGATTTCATATCTGGTGTACTAAAAGTACTGATTCAAATGGAAACGTGTCTTACGTAATGTATACAGAAGATCCATCATAAAAAGTTTACAACTTTTAATAAAAAAAAGAGACCTAATAGGTCTCTTTTTTTTATTTTTCACGCATGAAAATAAACCAACATATTTCAGAATTAAAACCCTCCGCAACCCTATTAATTAACGAGAAGGTAAAAGAACTACGAAATACTGGTCAAGAGATTACTCATTTTGGGTTTGGCCAATCTCCTTTTCCCATTCATCAATCTATTGTTGAAGAATTAAAAAAGAATGCTACTAACAATCATTATTTACCTGTAAATGGACTGGAACAATTAAGAAAACAAGTTTCTATCTTTTTATCAGAACATCAAGGAATTCAAAGAGCATCAGATTTAATTTTTATAGGCCCTGGAAGTAAAGAGTTATTATATCAATCTGTTCTTATATTTGAGGGTGAATTTTTAATTCCAAAAGGAAGTTGGGTTAGTTATATTCCTCAAATTAAATCAAAAGGGGGAAGTTATCGTATTCTAGAAACAACTCTAGAGAATAACTTTAAACTTACTCCAAGCGTCTTAGAGTCTTACTTGAGCAATAGTCAAGCTCAAAAACATATCCTAGTTCTTAATTCGCCAAATAATCCAACTGGAGCCGTATATTCGGATGCAGAGTATCAATCTTTGGCTACAGTTTGTAGAAAGTATAAGATATTGGTGCTTTCTGATGAAATTTACTCTCAAATTAATTTTTCAGATGCGTATTCTCCTAGTATATCTAACTATTATTCTGAAGGAACTATTGTTTTTGGTGGGTTAAGCAAAGTGTTTTCTGCAGGTGGTTATCGTTTAGGATTTATGTCTTTACCTAGAGAATTAGAAAAGATTTCTGTGGTCTATTCTTCATTATTTAGCGAAACATTTAGCTGCGTGTCTTCACCAGTTCAATTTTCGGCAATTATGGCATATGAATATGCTAAAAATTTAAAAGAGTATGTAGCTAGTTCTGCAGCAATTTTAGACGGAATTTCTACTTATATATTTAATGAGTTGTCTGGGTGTAATATTCAATGCACAACTCCTCAAGGATCTTTCTATATGATGGTAGGTTTTGAAAAGTTTAAAGAGCATCTAACCTCTTTAATGATTGATACCAGCCCCAAACTATCTCATTATTTGTTAAAAAATTATGGTGTGGCTTTATTACCAGGCTCTGATTTTGGATTTCATTCAAATGAGTTATTCTTTAGAATGGCTTTTGTAGATTTTGATGGAGAAAAGGTTATGGAAGCTTATAAAAAAGAAAAAAAAATAGACGAACTTTTTATCAAAGAAAATTGTTTGAGTATCTATAAAGGAGTTCAACAACTTAAAAAATTTACAAGAGAGATAAATTAAAATTCTTTAAGCTTAAAGGTTTTCATAAATTCTCCGTAGGTAAAATACTGAATCCAATCTCCAAGATTGATATAGGTGCTATTGGTATTTAAATTAATTTCTAAAGGAAGATGCCTATGCCCAAAAACAAAAAAATCATAATGTTTTTCTGTTAGTTTTTTTCTACAGTATTGAGCTAACCACTCATCTTCTTCACCTAAAAAACGAGCATCTTCGTCACCAGAGATCAATTTATTTTTAACAGAAAAATAGTGTCCTAGTCTTACACCTATATCTGGATGAAGCCATCTAAACAACCATTTAAAAAAAGGAAATGTAAATACTTTCTTCATTCGTTTGTAGCCATGATCACCTGGTCCTAGACCATCCCCATGACCTATTAAAAAAATTTTTCCATTGATGTCAAATTCCTGTGGTTTGTGAAATACTGGAATGTTTAATTCTTTTTGAAAGTAATCTCGCATCCATAAATCATGATTTCCTACAAAAAAATAAATATCAATACCTGCATCCTTCAATTCTGCAAGCTTACCTAAAACTCTTACAAACCCTTTAGGAACCACGGTTTTATATTCAAACCAAAAATCAAATAAATCTCCCAATAAAAAGATGGTACCTGCATCTTCTTTTATGGTGTCTAACCAGGCAACAAATTTTTTCTCTCTAGGTAAACTAGCTTCGGGTGATGGAGCTCCTAAGTGTTGGTCAGAAGCGAAGTATATTTTTTTATTTTCAGATGTAGTAATGGTAGTCATGAATTACAAAGTAACACTATTCTGTGCTAGAATCCAATTCTAGTACTTTTTGAAGCATTGCATCGTCTTTTTGAATACTTCTATAAAAACCTTCATTTCCAAAAATTTCTCTTGCAATGGTGGCTTTTACATAGGAATTAATTTTTTCCTTTGTACTATAGGAAAGGGAACCAATATCACTTATTTTGGTTAAGTAAGATTCAAATACAGAATTGTTTTTATCAAAGTTGTCTAGAAAAAGATCTAGTGTCCAATTATCATTAAGCAATTTTCTATTTTTATCTACATAATCAAAAGAAAAGTTAGTAATACTTCTAAAGAAAAAATTACTTAGATATCCAGTTGTGTCTATGCCTACAAAAATATCTGGTATAATTCCTCCACCTCCATAAACATACTTTCCTTTTGGAGTTGTATAACGAAGAGAATCATTAATCTGGATACTATCTCTGTATAGCAACTCTCCACTTAAAATTCTTTTTTGATAATCTTTACTATAATTTATGTCACCATTTTTGGTGTAGGGCTTTTGTATGGATCTTCCTGTTGGGGTGTAGTACCTAGCAGTAGTTAATCGAACAGCTGAACCATCTCCGAGTCCCATTTCTACCTGAACCAATCCTTTCCCAAAAGAACGTCTTCCTATGATAGTTCCTTTATCGTTATCTTGTAGAGCCCCTGCTACAATTTCAGATGCCGATGCAGAGTTCTCATCAATCAATACATATAGTTTTCCTTTTTCAAAGGCGCCATTTTCAGTGGCATAATATTCTTCAATAGATCCTTTATTATTTTTGGTAAAAACAATAAGTGCATCTTCTCCAAGAAATTCGTCAACAATACTAGTAGCAATATCAATAAAACCCCCACCATTTCCTCTTAAGTCTAAAACTAAATCATCCATCCCAAGACTGGTCAATTTTCTCAAAGCTGCTGTAAATTCGTCGTAGCTGTTTCTAGCAAATCGATCTAATTTTATATAGCCAATATGATCACTTATCATATAAGCTAAATCAACACTTTTTATATTAACATCACCTCTAGTAACCATTACATTAAAAAGAGAATCGTTTGTTTTTCTATACACCTGTAAATTTACATCTGTGTTTGCAGTACCTTTTAAATATCTTGGGATATCATTTGAGTTAAAGTTTTTGCCAGATAATGTGTCTTTATTGGCTATAATTATTCTGTCACCAGCTTTAATTCCAGCTCTTATACTTGGCCCACCTTTAATGGGTTCAACCACAGTTACAGAATCATTAATCATTCTGAACTGTATTCCAATACCAACAAATTTTCCTTGCATTCTCTCCTGAATATCTTGTAAGTTTTCTTTTGGAATGTATGCAGAGTGGGGATCTAGCTTTCCTAGCATATCAGAGATGGCTGCATCTAATAGGTTAGAGGTGTTTATGGTATCTACATAGTTTTGATCTATATAATCCATTAAACGCCTAATTTTTGCTTCATTTTTGGTGTTAGAATTTAGAGTAAAACTACTATTATTTCCATTAATAAATACGCCAATTAAGATTCCAAAAACAGTTGCTAATGAAAGATAGATGGGGATATTATTTTTATTCATTTATGGGAAGGTATTGAGTTTTAACTCCAGCTTTTTCTAAGAAATCAATTCCAGAAGTGTCTTTGTAGTTTTTAGAGTATACGACTCTTTTAATACCTGCTTGATGAATAAGCTTACTACACTGCTGACATGGAGACAATGTTATGTAGAGAGTTGCACCTGAGGCAGATTGTGTAGAAGAGGCTACTTTTAATATTGCGTTTGCTTCTGCATGAAGTACCTCCCATTTAGTAACACCATTTTCATCTTCACAACAATTGTCAAAACCAGAGGGTGTTCCGTTAAATCCATCTGAAATAATCATACGATCTTTAACAATTAGAGCACCAACTTGTTTTCTTTTACAATGCGATAATTTTGCCCATTCAAGCGCCATCTTTAGATAGGCAATATCGTATTTATGTTGTTTAATGTTCATGTATTAAAAATAGTAAGATTTAAAAAATGAATGCGTTAATAATTTACCAAAATATTCTATCCAATATCATAGGAAAGGCAATTCCTATAACAATGGAAGAACCTATTAATACCCAATCTCTTTTGCTAACCTTAAAAAATGTTTGCAAGATCAAGCCCAGAAATAAAATTCCTAAAACAATAATTATTTGAGCTACTTCAATTCCTATGGCAAACTCTATCAAAGGTAAAATTTTATCATCTTCTTTTCCAATAAGTAGTCTAAAATAATTTGAAAATCCAAGGCCATGAATTAGCCCAAAAAATAGTCCAAAAAACAACAAGGTTTTTTGCTTTCTATCTGTAGGACTTGAAGTTTTTAAAATATTGAAAAAACCAGTAGTACAGATGGTTACTGGAATTAAAAATTCTACTATTTCAAGAGGAATATTTAAAAGATTGAAAGCTGCTAATCCTAAAGTTATACTGTGTCCGATGGTAAAAAATGTGATAAGCCATACTACCTTTTTCCATTGATTAAAATTGTAGACAATAGTTAAAACAATAATAAATAAGACATGGTCATATGCTAAAATATCTAGCACATGATTTAATCCTAGTTTAAAATACAATATGAAATTATCCAAAATAAAAATTTTAATAATCCAAAGATATAAAACAGACTTCACATAGTATTTATTTAAAAACACTAAAGTTTTTTACTCACAAACTTTGTTATTACAATTAAAAATTTACACCAAATGTGTATATTAGAAAATAAAAATAAACTAGCAAAACAAAAAATATAAAAAAATGAAAAATTTTATTACAAAGTGGTATCCTATTATTTTAGCATTTATTTGTCTATTGTATTCTGTAGGTTACGGGCTAATGGGAATGACAGAAGAGGCACAATACTCAGCACATTGGCCAGGAACAATATTATTATTTGCAATAGCAATTAGACAAAGAAGAACAACATGAGCATAGGATTTTTCATAGTAGGCGCAGTTATATTTGCAATATATATGGGACTAACCATATGGAATATTATTTACTCTTCCAGAAAACAAAAAGAAGAGAACTATCCAAATAAGGGCTCATAGAAATGTGGAGAAAGATTATAAAAAAAGTTGATTAAATATTTAATCAACTTTTTCTTAAAAGAATTATATCTAAATGTTACTTCAATTTAGAAGACATTTCAGGCTTTAACTCTGCAGTTTCAATTGTGATGCCCCATTGCTCAATGGCTGCGTTAAATGCAGCTTGATCATTACGGTGGCTTCTCCAACCAAACATTTTGTTGTATTCTTCAATATAGTTAACATCAGGGTTTTTAAACGCACCTTTTCCTTCTGCATGACTATTATATCCCTCTACTTCCATCACTTGATAAGCCTGTCCACCACTTTCAAGCATAAACACTCCACTAACTCCAGAATAACCAAGAGCTTTTTGAAGCTTTACATTGTTCCTCCAAAATCTAAAGAAATCAGATGATTTATCTCTCTTTAAGTTGTAGGTGGTCATTTTAATGAACCTGGCTGGAGGCATATCGTTATTCCAGTTTTGACCGGCACCTTTCATTCTCCACCATCTAACATTCCCGTCATTTTTCTCTGTGTAAGGCATTACATTTTTCATCCAGTAGGCCATTTCAGCTCTATCTTCTGTGTCAAAAGCAGCAGCACTTCTATTACCCATTACTCTCATATATTTACCTTGATCAGCACCTGTAATAATTTGATAGGTAGCAAACGAGGTTTCTTTGGTATTATTGAACTTTTGTGTTTTTTTAGCAACACCAGATTCAAATTCTGCATTCATTCCTTTTTTTGCTGTCCATTTGTTTGTTTGCCAATACTCTCTGTTAGGATTGGTTTGAGACATTGCAAATAATGGAACTAAAAGTAAGATTAGTAATTTTTTCATCTTGTTTTGTTTTTAAAATTAATTGTTATTATCTAATTGAAAATGAGTTACCATTTTCCAACCATCACTCTAGTGGAAGTTCTTATCATTTGAACATTCCCATCTATTTCTTTCATATACTCACCCCATGCTTTTTTTGCAGCAGGGTTAGATTCTCTGTATAAGCCAACATTCATTGCTGTTTTAAAATCATTAACTCCTACAAGAACATAATGTGTTTCTCCCAAAGGGCTTCTTCCTAAATTAAACTGACCAAGAGTTACCCTCCTGTCATCTGGATTGTGCTTAGAATTATACTTTTTAAATCCTTTTGCAAATGTTGAAGCATCATTTACTTTTAGCCAAAATAAATTTTGAACAGGGTGTGTTCCTGGAACTCCAAATGAATGAACACTTCTACCTGCAGCAGCAGAAAATCCTTTGGTGTATTGTCCTAATTTAGCCAAGTATAAATCCCAGCTAGGGTTATCTCCTTGAGAATACTGGTTTCCCATGGCGTCGTATGTTCCAGCAAATACTATTTCATGACTAGAACTAAGACTACTGTCATGAAAATGGTTTTCAAATAAATAAACAGAGACTCCTTCGGCTTTAGAGTTTTCAGTACTAAAATAGTCATTGGTTAGTTTAGCAACAATCTCTGTATCTTCTGAGTCTACATTAAAGCTATAAGATGTCCAATAATACTCCTGAGCTTTTAAACTTATAGTTGTTAAAATTAAAAGCGTAAAAATTAAAATAAATTTTTTCATAATTGAATTGTTTTTTTAAAATTAAAGATCTTAAAACTACAAAATATTAATTTTAAATCAAAACTAATATTTTTTTTGAAAAAAACATAACTTAATAAGTTGTTTCAATCTCAAATAGAAATGGTATAAGAATTTTTCAGAAAAATAGGTGAGGTTTTAATAAGCACAAAAAAACCCTTACATTTTTGTAAAGGTTTTTTATTGTACTCGAGGTGGGATTAAAGCCTTTAGGTTGTTTTTCCCCAAAGCGTCGCTTTGAAAATTAAAACCTCACAAAAACAAAAAAGCAAGCTTTATGTTTTTGCTTGCTTTTTATTTATTCGTACTCGAGGTGGGAATCGAACCCACACTCCCGAAAGAACTGGATTTTGAATCCAGCGCGTCTACCAATTCCGCCACTCGAGCATTTGTAATAGTTTGCAAATCTAAAAAATATTTTATGATTGTGAGATTTAATCTTAAAAACTCGCCAAATAATTTTATTTTTGTGTGTGCAACAAAAACTAACCTAAAAACTCACAATTAAATGTCTAAAAAAGAATCAACTCCAAAGCTCTTTGCTTGTTCTCAAAGTATGGTATTAGCTAAGAAAATTGCAGAAGAATATGGAGTCCCTTTAGGGAATGTTAAAACAACAAAATTTAGTGACGGTGAATTTCAACCTGCTTTTGAAGAATCTGTAAGAGGTAGAAGAGTTTTTATCATTGGATCTACATTTCCAACCTCAGATAATTTAATGGAGATGTTATTGATGCTAGATGCAGCTAAAAGAGCTTCTGCAAGACATATAACTGCTGTTATGCCTTATTTCGGATGGGCGCGTCAAGACAGAAAAGACCAGCCAAGAGTTGCTATAGGTGCTAAGTTGGTTGCAAATTTATTACAGGCAGCTGGAGCTACTAGAATTATGACGATGGATTTACATGCTGATCAAATTCAAGGGTTTTTTGAAAAACCAGTAGATCACTTATATGCTTCTACTATTTTTATGTCCTATATCAATGATTTAAAATTAGACAATTTAACTATTGCTTCACCAGACATGGGTGGGTCTAAAAGAGCTTATGCTTATTCTAAATATTTAATGTCTGATGTAGTTATTTGCTACAAGCAACGAAAGAAGGCAAATGTTATTGGCCATATGGAGCTTATAGGTGACGTTAAAGGAAAGAATGTAATATTGGTAGATGACATGATAGATACTGGAGGAACACTTGCAAGAGCTGCAAATTTAATGATGGATAGGGGAGCCTTAAGTGTGAGGGCAATATGTACGCATCCAATACTTTCTGGAGACGCTTATGACAAGATTCAAAACTCTAAATTAACTGAGTTAATTGTATCAGATACCATTCCATTAAAGAAGCAGATTTCTAAAATAAAAGTTGTAACTTGCGCGCCCTTATTCGCTGATGTTATGAACAAAGTTCAGAACAATACATCGATAAGTGACAAATTTTTAATGTAATCAAATTTTAAGTAAAAAAGTAATGAAATCAATTACAATCAAAGGATCAAAAAGAGAAAGCGTGGGCAAAGTAGCTACTAAAGCCTTACGTAATGCTGGTATGGTTCCTTGCGTTATATACGGAGGAGATAAGCCAGTTCATTTTTCTGCAGAAGAAAAATCATTTAGCAAGTTGGTGTACACTCCTAATGTGTATACAGCATTGATTGAGCTAGATGGAAATAAAGTTTTAGCTATCTTACAAGATATACAATTTCATCCTGTAACAGATAGAATCTTACACATAGATTTTTATCAACTATTTGATGATAAAGAAGTAGCTATGAATATTCCAGTAAAACTTACAGGAACATCTCCTGGAGTTCTAAATGGAGGTTCTTTACGTTTTACAAATCGTAAGCTAAAAATTAAGGCACTTCCTGCTAAATTACCAGACTTCGTAACTGCTGATATTTCAGAGTTAAAAATTGGTAGTAAATTATTTATAACCGAATTATTTAATGATGACTATACCTTCATGCATCCAGACAATACTGTAGTTGTTCAAGTAAGAACATCACGTAATGCTGTAGATGATGAAGTAGCTGAAGAAGTAGCTGAAGAAGGTGCTGAAGCAGGAGCTGAAGCAACTACTGAAGCAGCAGCTGAATAGTGTGATACTTTTTTAGTAATAAAAGAAGTAAAAAATATAAATAAGCAGAAAAGCGTTACATAATTGTAACGCTTTTTTATTTTCTTATTTTTACATGATGAGTTTTTTTAAATTTTTCACTAAAAAACAATCAAAAGCAAATTTAAATAGTATGAAAAAATTTTTAATTGTTGGTCTTGGTAACATTGGTGAAAAATACGCAAACACTCGTCATAATATAGGTTTTCAAATTTTAGACGCACTAGCTAAAGACCAAGATGTAAGATTTGAAACAGAAAAACTTGGTGATATTACACGATTTAGATATAAAGGAAAATCTTTTATACTGCTGAAACCAAGTACTTTTATGAACTTAAGTGGAAAAGCAGTAAAGTATTGGATGACCAAAGAGAAAATTCAATTAGACAATATTTGTATAGTAACTGATGATAAAAATATTGATTTTGGTGCTATAAGAATAAAAACTAAGGGTAGTGCAGGCGGTCACAATGGATTGAAAGACATTCAAGAAAAACTTCAAACACAACAATATAATCGCTTCCGTTTTGGCATTGGAGAGAATTATTTGAAAGGGCGTCAAATAGATTTTGTCTTAGGTTCTTGGTCAAAAGATGAACAAAGTCAGCTTATAGAAAGAATTCCAGTAGCTACAAAAGCCATCCTATCTTTTGGTACTGACGGGATGAACAATACCATGAATATGTTTAATGGAAAATAATTAAAGTATTAGTAATACAATAGTTTGGTCTTATACTATATCCTCTCTAAACTAATATTCATATTAATTAAAGACGTTATATCTCCAACAGTTTCCTCTACTTGTTGAGCAAGAGAAATAGAATTTTCATTAAAATCAGTAACATTAAACGTACCTGACAACAATGCTTGATCCTGAATCATGAAAGTAATGGTATTCTCATCTGAATTAATGGAGTAAGATCCTGAATCATTAAATACTATAATTTCTGTATTTGTGACTGGTGGAGTCGCTACGGGTGTAACAGTTGATGTAACTCTATATTGGCCTCCTGCAGTGTATGTTCCATTTGTATTAAAAACAACATCCACTTGAAAAGTATCACCATCAATTGTAGTATTTGATATGGTGACAGGAACTCCAGCTACTTCGGCAGAAGATTCTATGTCTATGTTTAAAATTGTGATATTATAGTTTCCAGCTAAACTTTCATTGGTTAAGTCTAATTCTGGTTCATAAGAATTATCTGAGCAACTAAGTATAGTTGTGGTGATAAAAGCTATTAAAGTAAATTTAAATAATTTCATAGGTGCTATTTTTATCAAATATAATTGTTAAATCAACATCAAACCATTGAAGTTGTTTTTATTTATAAAATTAATTTTCACTAGCAATCCACTCCGCAAAAGAGGTTTCAGTCTCTTGAAGTTTAATTGAAAACAACGAGATATTTTCGGGAAGTCTTTTATTAATCTTTTCTGCAAAATCAATCACCATCATTTCGCTAGTTGGTTGATAATCTACTAAAATAACGTGATGTCCTCTTTTACTTAATTCATTTGCTAATTCTACATGAGGGGTGTTTTTATTAAAAACGGTTGCATGATCAAATTGATCCACAATTTCCTCTTTTACAATCTTCTTTAAGTCAGAAAAATCAATGACCATTCCGTATTTTACATTTGAATTGTCATTAATTGGGGTACCTGAAACAGTTACAGAAAGTTTATAACTATGACCATGAACATTTCTACATTTACCGTCATAACCATAAAGGGCATGCCCAGTCTCAAAATTAAATTGTTTTGTAATTCTAATAATGCTCATTATAAATTTTTTTCAAAATTACCTTTTTTCAGCCAAGGGTAAAAACTTTCTTTTAAATTTCATAAGTAATGGCAACCCCCTTGCTATCATCCAAAATAAAAAAGAAAACCAAACACCAAGTAATTCGAAATTATAGGTGTCAAATATTAATAGGGATGGAATAAATACGAACAGGGTAGAGAAAAGTAATAGATTTCTCAAAAATGCTGTAAATCCCATTCCTTTAAACATTCCATCAAAAATAAATGTAATAGCACATATAGGTTGCATCAATAATATGAGCCAAAAAACATCATAGAAACAGTTTAGTACAGCTGTATCTTGTATAAATATTTCACCGATTGTGTTGTAAAATAAGAATCCAACCCCTGTAAGAAATATTCCGGCAAAAAACCCATACAGAACTAATTTTTTTCCAAGTTTCACTAAAGTGTCGTATTCTTTTGCTCCTAATAATTTTCCAGATAAAATGTTCCCTGCACTTGAATACCCATCAATAAAAAATGCACCAAACAACCATAATTGAATACCAATTCCGTAAGCGGCCAATTGGTCTGAACCATAACTTGTAGCTTTGTAAACTGCAAATATTAATGCCGCATTAAGAGCAATAGTTCTTAAGAATAAGTCAACAACCATTTTAATTAATTTTGGTATTTCTTTGTTAAAAGGAAGTGTAAACTTTAGACTTATGGAAGTTTTTTTGTACAATAAATACCCTGCTGCTAAAGCCATTGCTATTTGAGATATGACACTAGCATAAGCAGCACCTTTAACATTCATGGCAGGGATGATTCCATGAATACCGTATACAAGAATCCAATCAAATACAATATTTAAGATAGCTCCAAGTAATGCGATAAGCATTGGTTGAAGAGTGTTTTGAAGTCCTCTAAAAGTTCCGAAAACAGTAAAAACAAACAATGTAAAAGGCAAACCAATGATTCTAATTTCATAGTAATCTACAGCATAAGTTAATACGTTTTGGTCAGCTCCAAATGCTTTGAAAATAAATTCTGAAAAAGGATAGGTAAGTATAATGATTAAAAATCCTAACCCTAAAACTATGCTCATAGCTTGTGCTGGTAGTGTTTTAACTTTTTCTAATTTATTAGCTCCTAAATAGGTAGATATTATAGATGAAACAGCACTTCTTGTTTGAGCAAAAACCCATATGAGCATAGATAAAAAGGAACCCACAATAGCAATAGCACCTAAGCTCTCTTTAGCATTGTAATCTATATTTCCAATTATAGCAGTATCTGTTATTGATATTAGAGGTTCTGCTATGCCAGCAATTAAAGCAGGTATTGCAAGTTTGTTAATCTTATTAAAACTAATATCTGTTTTCAAAAAGAATACTATCTAAACACAAAGTTACAATTTGAGAATGGAAGAAAATTATATCATTCAAAAAAATGTACCTTTGTAGCGAAGAATAAATTTTCTAGTCTCACCTAATTTTAAGATTTATGAATCATATTTTAGTTCCAATAGGTTCAAATGAAAATGCCTCCAATACATTACAATACGCTATAGATTTTGCTAAAGAATTGAGTGCTGAAGTATTTGTCTTTAGAGCTTATAAAGTGTTGTCTAAAGTAGGTACATTAATTAATGTAAATGATATTTTAGAAAGGGAAACCAATCTCTATCTTAAAAGTATAATTAGTAATGTAGATACAAAAGGAGTATCTGTTAAAATGATTTCTGCAAAAGGCGGAACTATAGAAAGTATTCATTCCGTAAAAAGTGAATTAGGTGTAGATCTCATAGTTGTAGGTCCTCGAAGTAATTCCATTAAAGAAGAAGTTTTTTTAGGTAGTACCTCAGGGAGTATTGTAAAGCAAACAGATATACCAGTTTTAATAGTCCCAGAAAATTATAAATTTAATCCATTTAAGGTAGTGCTAACTGCCTTTAAATCTGGTAAGTTAGATCAACCAGGGGTATTAACTCCTTTGCAACTAATCAAGAAATTTTTTAATTCAAAAATAAACTTGTTATTGGTAAAAACACCTGATTATAAAGAGGAAGATTTAACAGTTGATGACTCTCTAATAGCAATTCAAAATACCTTTAATACGTCAGAAAATGTGACCACTTTTCAGGGAGTTCTAGAACACTTTCAATCCAATAACCCTGATTTATTATGTGTTTTTAGACGAAAAAGAGGATTTTTTCAAAAACTTTGGGAAAAAAATACGGTTTTGAAATCAGAATTTCATTGTTCTATACCACTATTAATTTTAAGTGGTAGACAATAATTGGGGCATTAGCTCAGTTGGCTAGAGCGCTACGCTGGCAGCGTAGAGGTCATCGGTTCGAATCCGATATGCTCCACTATAAAAATCTCAAATTCATAAAGTTAACTCTTATTTTACCACGAATTTTATATGTACTAAATATGTACTAGATTTAGATTATTGATTAATTAATTTTGTTTTACCCCTAAGTTAATTTGCTACAATCTAAAAAAATTGATTTATGAGAGTTATTACTTTTTTTTCGTGTTTTCTTTTATTTTTAAATAGTTCTATTTCCCAAAATAACTTTCAGGTTAATATAGAAGGTTTGGCAGTGGGAGATTCAATTAGGGTTATTTTACAAAAAGGTGTAGAAAGTCAATTCCAGGAATGGGCAGTAAATGTAGATGACAACCCAGTTGCTGTTAGTTTTGACTTAAGTGAAGGACAGTGGGCATTATTTCTCGATGGAACAGGTTATTATTATCCCTCGTCCCAATTGATAGATGTTCCAGATGATACAAGTGCTACTTTCACACTAACCCCCGCATCAGGTGAGGATTACAGTTACACTTGGCAAGATGACGACAGTTATGTTGGACATGCTACTCAGGTCTACATCAATGAACCCATAGAGATTATTGTATTAAACGATACGGTTCCAGTACCAGACGATTATTCATCTATAAAATTAAGAAATGAATATGGTATTGTATTATCTGATGAGGAAGAATCCTGGTCTATGGATGATAGTTATAGATTATATAAAATGTTTGAATCACTTCCCTTTAATCCATATGGTGAGGGTAATGAGGTTGATTTTGAATCAGGAGAAAACGTTAGAGGAATTTTCACCTTATCAAATGATATTCTAGATAGAGATCTAGAATTATCTGTTGAAGATGATATTAAGATAGCTAGGGTTGGTAAAGATGCATTTACTTATGCGACTCCTCAAATTGTAACTATAGATGGTATAAAAGGAAAGTTTTATTCAAAAAGATTATACAAAGCTATCGTTAACTTTATTACTGATTTTGCTTCTGACGACGAAATGGTTAACTGGATAGCTCAAGAGAGTTTTGGTGTTAGATTTATGTTACCTGATCAAGAGACAGAAGATTTAATGGGTGAGGATTCTTCAAATTTTCAAGAATTTTTTGATGAAGAGAAAATGGAAATATTAGCAATGTTTGAAGAATTACCTGATGGTTTTCATAAACAACAAGGATTACAATATTTAGTTAGAAGAGTTAACGGTCAGGACAATCCACAATATCCAGATGCAGCTGCAATTGCATGGACTTCTTTTAATACAATAGAATGGATGAGTAAGGCATTTACTGGAGAAATAAATGACGTTAGAAGATTAATTTTACATGAAAAAGCTCATTTTCTGTGGGCATATTCTTTTGACCAAGAGCTTAAAGATGATTGGACTGAAGTTGGCGGATGGTTTGAGGATCCTTCCTCGGCATCAGGATGGTCTACGTCACAAACTACAGGTTTTGTTTCTCCATATGCTCACCTTTTAAATCCAAATGAGGACATGGCTGAGTCTATTGCCTATTATCTAACAAATCCAGATGCATTATTAACAGTATCTGTTCAAAAATACGAGTTTATAAGAGATAGAATTATGCATGGTACTAGATATGTAGCAATGATTCCAGAGGAGTTAACTTTTACGGTGTATAATTTGTTTCCAGATTATGTATTTCCGGGAAAGGTAACTAAAATGGAAATTGATGTTACAGGTGCGCCAGAGGAAGATAAACAAGTGACCATAAGAGCAACTTTAAACTCTATAGATCCAACACTAGATGGTGCAGCTAGTGGTTATATTCGACTATCTTCTACTTCTGGAACAATTCATGATATAGGGATGAGTACTGAGAACGGACAAGCATTAGATTCAATATTAGTAGGGACAACAACCTTTTCAAAACTTGAGAAAAGTGGTTATTGGAATTTAACTTCTTTTAATATCTCTGATCAGGTAGGTAATCAAAGATACGAGAACACTTCTACCATTGGATGGAAATTATATTTAGAAAACCCATTAGAAGATACTTTGCCTCCATCTTGGAATTATGATTTAACAATGGAGGTTCAGGAAGGTTATTTTAGTCCTGAATATGATACTCAGCCAAGTGATGAAGAAAACGGTGTTTTGATGCAGGCAATAAAATATGCTTACACGGTGTATGATAATAGTCCAATGAATAGAGCAATCACAAGAATTTTTCATCCAACTCTAGATGATCCTGACGCAGAGGTTTATGAAAAGCAAATTCAAGGAAATCCTTCAAATTGGGGTACGCCCGAATGGGAAGAAGATTACGATAGTGATAAAAATTTCGAACAATATTTAGCCATTCCAGAATGGTTTCCATCTGGGTACTATGCAGTTTCTATGATTAACATGGGAGATTCAGGAGGAAATTACTCTAATACATATTTTGTAAATGATACAGCAGATTATCACATACCAGAAAGTCGGAGACTCAAAGAATTTAAGGATGTTAGAGATAGTATTTATGTAGAAACATTATATCCAGATTATATTAGGCCTGAATTAGATTTAAATAATATTACAATTATAGCAGAACCAACTAATCCAGAAGCTCCAAACGGTGAAACTAGAGTTGATATTACTATGATTGCAAGAGATTTATCTGATTATGAAGGACACGAATCTGGTGTGGCAACAGTTGGATTTGTACTAAGAGATCCATTAGGAAATGATTTTGGATTTCAAACAGGTAATTCAACTATGAACCACCCTGAATTAGATATTTATGATTTTAATCCCGATTTAAATTCTAATTGGGCTGTCTATCATTTTGATTTAGTGCTTCCTGCTGGCTCAGCACCTGGAATATGGGGGATGGCTTCTGCGGATATTCGAGATAAAGCAGGAAATATAAAACGTTATTCTTTTGTAGAATTAGTGAGATTTGATATTATTGAGTCCGATGTAGAACTAGATGAACCTCTTGCTGCAGAAATTTTAAGTGACTATGTAAATGCTTCAAATGTAGAGAATATATCTGCTACAATCAGTTGCTCCCCATGTGAAGGCTTAAATTATCTCTATACGATATACAGCTTAACTGGAGGTGCGGTAGTTCAAGGAGATGGAGTTTTTGAGGCAGACAGTATAGATTTGAATGAAATTAATACTTCAGGCGTATTGGATGGTACTATTATGTTTACTGTCCAAGTAACAGATACAGAAGATCAACTAATAGCAACATTAAGCACAGAATATATTAAAGACACTTTTTATCCTGCTTCTTATTATTCAAGTTCTAATATTCAAGACCAAGGAACAAGTAGTCTAGATGATATTATTATTGATGTAGTTGTCGAAGAACAAGATATAGGAGGTACTTATGATGTAACCATCGAAAATACAGATTCTTCAGGTAGAATTACCTCTATTTTTCTTGAGGGTTCTATTGATGAAAGTAGTTTCAATATAGAGGGAATAGATTTTGCTTCTTTGGAAGATGGGTATTTCAAAATTGAATTAATTGTCACAGACTTAGTAGGAAATGTAGGTGAACCTGAAACAAAATATTATCTCAAAGAAAATGGTGTTATTTATTTTTATGGAACAAGTCTTGGAACTTCTACTATTGATTTACTTCAAAGTGATGTTGAAATATACCCTAATCCAACTCAAAATATATGGCAAATAAATTCTTCTAAAATCATTTCTTCTGCTAATATATATGATCTTCAAGGAAGGCTTGTAATTTCAAATATTCCAAACTCAAAAAGTGTTCAACTTAATTCTCAAAAGTTAAGCTCTGGAATATACATCGGAGTTCTTAATAAAAGATTTATTATTCGCCTCATCAAAAAATAATAGCTATAGATATTAAAGAGGTGATTTTTTAAATACAAAAACCCAGATTAGTTCATAAAGTTCTTTTTTGGGTTTTTTAATCTCTTCGGGTTAAAATATTAGTTGTGAAGGTTTCAATTATTATAGACAAGTTTTAGCAAAAATTCAAAAATAAATTCTTCAATTATTTTATTGAGATTCTTCACCTCAACTATGAATAAGAAACGGTTTTTGGCTCTTTAAAAGAAACTTCGGGATTGTAAATTTCTTGAAGAAGATATTTTATTTGTTCTATAAATTCCTTTAACTTTTCTTCTGTGACAGTATGATCAGAACCTCTTGATTTTGAGGAAAAATTCACTTTTAATAAGCCACTTTTTAAATTTTTAAAAGAAATAATCCCTGCTTCTAAAGATTTTTCCTTATCAAACGAACTCTGTTGAGAATACATGTAAGCATATAATAAAATTTGAATTGCTTTGCTATATTTAACTGTTTGTATTTCTTCAAAATTTGCTATTTTTAAATCTCCTGCTTTTACATTGCCTGTTTTGTAATCTATGATTCGTAAAGTTCCGTTGTATAGGTCAATTCTATCTACAATTCCTCTTATTTTAATGGGAAAATTTATATTTGGAACAGATATTAGCGTTTCTAAATTCAATTCTGTCCCTATAATCTTTAACTGATTGCCTTCACTTAAGTCTTTTTTCTCCATTGTTAGAAATCGTTCTACAAAGCGTTTAGATATTTCAAAGGAGATGCGATTTTTCCCTGTAAGTATCTCTCCATTTTTAAAATGTTTAAAAAAGTATTTTTTAACAATCTCTTTATGCTTTTGAAGCATTAAATCAATATGATTACAGGTTAAAAAGGTGTTTATGTATGGCGTATATAATTCATCTAAAGTATCATGCACAACAGATCCCATAGTGTTAGCAGCAATGGTTTCCTCTACCGATTCTATTTCTTTAATATGAAGTATTTTTTGTTTGTAAAAAGCGATTGGATTATACAAGTAGTTGGTTATGGTTGATGGAGAAATCCCTTTAAAGGCCAATTCTTTAAGTGCTTTAAGAACCTCTTCATTTTTCTCTACTTCTGTTAGTTCCTTTTTATCAGTAGTGATTTTGGGAGCAATAATTTTTTTTGTGAGAGGAGTCTTTATTAATTCTAATTGAGAGATAAATCTACTTTTTTCTCCTCCTCCAAAAGTATCATTTTCTGTATTATACAATA
>Ga0209630_10002171_pt1 | contig 19465 bp, 23 predicted proteins | sample COG_01_FD_184745 | JGI IMG/M metagenome (GOLD analysis project Ga0209630, IMG submission 184745) | Pelagic Microbial community sample from North Sea - COGITO 998_met_01 (SPAdes) (version 2) | ecosystem: Environmental > Aquatic > Marine > Neritic zone/Coastal water | place: Helgoland, sampling... | reverse complement strand
AGAAAGATTGGAATGTTGCTATCTCAATTTGACAAGAAAGAAAGAACTACAGACTCTATTCTAAATGAAATGAGCAAGGTAGCTAATTTACAAAGTAAGCTTAACTTGATTAAAGAATCAAACGCATACAGTAATCCTATCATAAAGTCTAAGGTAGATAATTACGAAACCTCACTTAAAAGTGGATCACCTGAATTCAAATTATATCCTTCCTTTATTAATGATTTCACTAAACATATACATGAATCTTCAGTTAAATCTGCAGTAGATCAAGTAATTAATATAGTTGAAAATAAATCTACTGATTTTGAAGTATTAAATACTATTCACATAATGAGCGAAGCTAATTCCAGAACTCCTATATATGAGTCAATTGCTGATGCATTAAAGAAATCGCTTGCTGAAAACAAATACAGCGCGGATATCATTAACTTGATGCATGGAGAGTCTAACTTACCATTGGTAACCCAATTAGTTAATAACTTACGAGTTATGGAAGCTAGCAAGGACGGTTCATTTACACTAGGAGCTGGAAACTCAGACACTAACATTAAAAATACTATTGCACCGTCTACTAGAATCAAGAATGGAATATTAACGTATATTGATAACAGATTTATTAAGATCTCTGAATCTACTAAATTATCTGGTAACGAAACAGAAGTACACATTAACGAACATTTCACAATTGCTACGATGGATCCAGAATTTATTAAAGCTAAATTTCCTAGGTTATATAGCCTATCTGAAGCATTTACGAGTTTAGGATTCAATCAACAAACTTACAAAAATGGAGTAGAAAGTAGTTCAATAAGGAACTTTAAATTAGGATTACGAATTAACGAATCCAAAGGATTAGATATATATGTAAACGACAACAAAATAGAAGGAATAGATTCCATTAATTTGACTGAGGCGTTAGCGATGGAGACTCCAGACGTTAGAAATAGAGTTGAATATGTTTTTGAAAATTTATCTAGCATTTTTTCATTTGAATTTATTAAGAATATTACAAATGACAGAATGTTATCTGAAGCTACAGTTTTTGAATTAGGAGGAACCTATATTATATGTGACAAACCTAATTCAGCAGATAGAGTTTGGAATAAAGTTGATGAGTCTGAAATGTCAAATTTCTTTAATAATAAATTCCAATATGACATTAGCAATATATTCTCAACTAAAATTGATGAAGCGATTGAAACTAAAAGAAAGATAGAAAAGACTAAAGCTGCTATTCTAGAGAATATTAATAAACTTGAAGGTTCAGTTTCTAAATTAGATGAAACTATCAAAACTGGAGACGTTGATGCTAGTAGAGTTGCGGAATTAGAAAAACTTAAAACTTCTATTAACGAATCTATTTCTAAATTGAAAGAAGATTATATTAATGTTGATTTAGCTAAGTCTGAGGTTAATGAGCAGAGAGACTGGTGGAGCGTAATACTAGATCCGTTAGGACTAGCAAAGGACGCAGCATCAGCAGTTGTTAAATACGCTCCTAAGATTGCCAAAGCTCATAAAGAGGGATTTGACGCAATATGGAAAACACACCAGAAAGCAATAGAAACTGCATACGACGCGTCATTAATTCCAGAAATTAAAAAAGGAATAAAGGAGCTTATTAAATCAAAAGTATCAAAAGTAGACGAAGGAGAAATGCCAGCAGGTCTTAAAGCTTATCACGAAAAGAAAAAAGCTAAAAAGTCTAAAAAGAAAGACGATAAAAAAGACGAAGAAAAAGAAGACGCTAATGAGTCCAAAATATACGAAAGTAAATTAAATAGCCTTATGGCAAAATACGGAAGAGTAAATTCTTAATACTTATATAAATTTTAAAAAGCGAATAATTAATTATTCGCTTTTTTTATGCTTACTGAAACGGAAGTATAATTCATAGTATAATAAAAATATGAAACATACCAAAACAATTTTAGAAGAAGCTAATGAGATCGTAAATAATAGATCTGAGGAAGCAAATCGAAGTTACGGACCCTTTTCTGAGGGCATGGAGCGCGCTGCAATGATATTTAATGGCATGACAGGACATCAGATATCAGGTGGTGATATGTTCAAAGCACTAATTGCATTGAAGTTCTCTCGTGAGTCCTATAATCATAAGAGAGATAATTTACTTGATGCGGTAGCATATATTCAAGGATTAGAAAACTACGAAAATCAAAAGAATGACTAAGAAAACAGTGGCAACATCAAAAGTTAATGAAATTCTTGATAGCCTTAAAACAGTGGATGACTGTGGAGCAGCATCCAAAGTAATAGACTTTTATGAAAGTGAATTTCATAACGAAAACGAGTTCATTAAAGACTGCAGAAATTTCTTATGTGATAAAACATTTGAAATATATTTAAACAATAAAACTAATAGAAATGGAAGAAAACAAGTTAAAGTTTAGAGAAGGTACATATGATTCTGAGATATATGATGAAAAGGATTACGATATATGTAATTTTAAAGAAGGAGATATATGGCTAGACGCCGGAGGAAATATCGGAGCATTTGGAATGAAATATTGCGGACTTGTTAAAAAAATAATAAGTTATGAACCTGAATCTGATAATTATAACATAATGTGCGACCACTATAAAATAAACGGTATCACCAATATAGAAACAGTTAATGCAGCATTAGTTGAGAATAATGATGAGGTACGAACATTCTATCTAAACAATAAAAAAAATAAGGGAATTCATTCGTTTTATGTAAAACGAGGAAGGGAGCAAGTCCAAGTTAAATGTGAAAACTTTAACAACTCTATTGATAAATGGAACATCAATAAAATAAAAATGGATATTGAAGGCGGAGAGTATGATCTTCTTATGAACTTTGAGCATTGGGATAAAATAGAAGAAATAGTATTCGAATGGCACCGTAAACATTTAGGTGACTTTGAGAATATTAGATTTAATCAATTAATAGGTCACATTAAAAGTAAAGGATTTAATGTCAGTCATCCTCCTGTAAAAGGAAATTGGGCAACAATTGTACACGTAACTAAATAATATTATGAAAAAAATAGCACTAACTTCAGTATTCGCAAATCTTACCTACAACGACAAGAACCATAGGGGACTAGAGGCAATGTTCATCAAAAAAATGATGGAAGAAAAAGGAGTACAAGTTGACTGTGTTGGTTATAAAAATAGAAATATGAAGGATCTTGATTTCTATCACAATTATACGGACAACGATTTCTCAGAATATGGAGCAGTTATCGTTCAACTATCTACACCTAACTTCTTTGGAGGAGTTATGGGAGAACATTGTGAAACTATTTGTAATAACCTTGCAAAATTTAAAGGAAAGATTTATTTCCTTATCAACGATCCACGTATCCCACCAATGAATTACGCAAAGACCATTTCTGATAGATTTGATTTGTGTAATGATGCGGTTGAACCTTGGGAAAATATTCTTAAGACGGCAACTCACTTATTTGCTGGAAAAGATATCAAGCAGTTCTTAGGATATGAGCCTGAAAATTGGCAACGAGTAGATTGGTTCACTTATATTTTTAAGGAACGATTTACTAAGAGTAAAGACGGTGAAGGAATGGACATGCAACTATGGGAAGAAGCAGATCCTAATCTAGAAAAAGAATATGATCTAGTTTACTTTGGAGATAAGAGAGGATCCTTCAGAGAAAAACAATTGAGAAAGTATTTCCCTGAAGATACAAATAATCTTAAAATTGGATATAAATCTGATAAAGTTCCTGGAGAGTTCATGAAGAAGCTAAAACATGAGGACCTGATGACCCAATTAGATAAAGTAAAGGTTTCATTTATTACGGGAGATGAAGAACACCTTGACAACGTAACAACATATAGGTTCTACGAAACTCTTGCATCAAGTTGTTTAGCTGCAATCCAAATTGAATATGATCCAGAAAAATTACTTATTCAGGACCCGGTTCTTAAGGACTTATTATATGTATCTAATCAGGCAGACGTTAAGAGATTAGTTGAAGCATATTCACCAGATCTTATCAATCGACAGCGAGCTGAATTACGTAGAATATTCGGAGTATAGTAAAACCTTAATATAGGGGTTTTTTTTGTTTACATGGTTGAATAAATAATAAAAATAACTATACGCTCATGCGCCATATAATACCGTATGTAGATAATAGCCAATCGTTTGGAATATCTAGCCCTTCTTATGGAGATTTATACATTACTGAATCACAAATACTACAAAGAGCAGATTCATTGATTCCTGGGGATATTCTAATACACTTGGAAATAAATCAATTATTGGAAGAAGGATTTAAAAAAGTAGATCAATATCATAGGGACTTGCTTAAAGGTAAGAATAACTTGTTAAGTAAGGCCGCTCATCTAATATCAGATGATCAGATGATCAAACTACAAGAACGTATTAAATATACAATTGATAAGCTTAAAACAAATAGAGTGAATGAAGACGCAACTGAAGTTGCAACTGATCCTACTAAAGTAGAGTCTGAGATAGGTGATGTGGATAATGTAATGAAAAACATAGAATCTACGACTAACTTATCGGCGTCAAATGGATCAGCGGGCGGAATACTCGGAATGCTTAAGAGTCTAATGAGTGCTTTAACCGAAGGCGGATCGTTTATAGGAATAGTTCATTTTATTTTAGATATATTAGGATTGGTTGGAGATTTCTTTTGGAATGCAGGTGCAATCGCTGATATATTAAATGGATTAATATATATGTATAGAGCAATTACTGGAGACACTAGCAAATGGATACTATCTCTTATTTCTTTTGCCGCGGCTACTCTACCATTTGCCGGAACTATTATGAAGCAAATGTTCCAAGCAAGTAAGGTTGGAAAGTCTGTAGTAAAAGTAACAACTGAATATATTGGAACCGCTACGAAGGTGGCAAGTAAATCTGGAAAAACAATAATTAAAGATACAAGTATTAGGGGAAGAAAACTTATAATTTCAGACGAAGCTGTTGAATTACTAGCTAAAGCAGGTCCGGAGACTTCAGATGCTCTTTCGTATATTGGTAAAACATCTAAACAATCTCTACCCCTAGCTAAAAGAGCTCTTGATGGATTCTTTAAAGACTTCTTAGGACTAATAGTAGGATGGATACCATTAATAGGAAAACCACTTTCTAAATTCTTCGCATCTATTTCAGACATGTTCAATATATTCTTTAAAGATTCTATGAAGTTCGCAGACGACATTCCAAAAATTATTAGTAAATCAGAATTAAAGTTAGTAGATGATTTCTTCAAGGAAGCAGCAACCAGTGGTAGTAAAATTATTAGAGAAGGAGATAATTTACTAGTAACTGGTAGAAGTGGAGTGATCATTGCCGAGTTAGACGGGAAACTTCTAAAGGGAGCAGGTTCACTTACCGCAAGATATGGACCAGAGCTAGGTAACCGTATAGGTAAGGAATATATTACTAGAACCGGAGACAACATTCTTAATTTTTATGAAGGTCTAGGTAAAAACTATACATCAATTTCATCAAAATACGGAAAGTATGTTAAGATGGGAGTAGCAGGGTTCACCTTTAGTAGTAAATTGGCATGGTTTGTCGGAAAGCAAATAGCTAAACTATTTGTAGGATTCGATAGTTCAAAATTATCAGATTCATTTTATGAAACTAATGGAGCCATTGAAATACATCGAGCAATGGAAGAGAAAAGAAAGGAAATGCTAGCCAACAATCCAGGATCCTCATATGTTATACCAATACTAGATTCTATAGAAGATCCTAAATCGATTAACGTATTGACAGGATATCAACAGCATCTTGCAGATAAGATTGGCCAGCCGGATTTAGGTATTGTTTCATATGCTGCAAATAGAACAAAGGATGATCTTCCAGAAGACGTAGTTGAGTTTTTTAATTTTGCATATTCAGATAGAGAAAAAGAAGCCGATAACGTATCAAATAGTAAACGTCTTAGTATTGACAAACAATACCAAAAAGAAAGTAACTCATCATTTAAACATATATCAAAATTTAGATTATAAAACTAATACAATAAACAATAAAAAAGCCAATCATAAGATTGGCTTTTTTATTTTATTATGTTTTATTAATTATGGTTTTTGATTTATTCTTGATTTTATTGACTTAACGTCTGTGGGTGCTTCACCTCCGGATATTACCTTCCACCACGTTGATGCAAGCGTTCCCATGTCTCCTCCTAGCTCATCTGCTAATACCGCATCTACTGATCCTCCAGTTAACTTTGAGTATTCTTCTTTTACTCTGACTGCTGCTTCTGCAGTCATTGAAGTAATAATCAATGCCATCGCTAATTCTTCTTGGTTTGTAGTATTACCCCAGAATCCTGTTCCTTCCTTTAGTTCATATATCATAGATGCTAGTTCTTCTTCTCCTTGTAACTTAACACTATCTATATACGCTTGTGGATCTGCTGCAAGCGTATCATACCATCCCATTACCTCACTAAATTTTCCAAATCCTGATGCATCCGCTGCGCTTGTTCCTGATTGAATATTATCTCCAAACTCTGCTACTTTTTTAGTTGCTGCTAGTGTTGCTGCCTTAGTTGGAGTAATTTTTGCAAATTGTAATATCTTATTAGCTAAACCTGGGGAAGTTTTCATTAAGAAATCTGAAGCTCCTACTGCGAATGTGCCAGATTTAATTCCTTTGGCTTTATTTGCAACTCTAGTTAATTGAACTCCATTAACTGTTCCTGATGCTCCGTTTCCTATTGCCATTACTTTATGAGCAACCATCTCTCCTTTATATGTATGTTGAACAGTATCTCCTACTTTTACAGCCTTTCTAAGATTCCTTAGTTGTACGGCCGATGTTAACTTAGAAAATCCAGGAATTCTTGCAAGTACTCCACCTACTCCTTTGGTTGCATTAGCCACTTTCTTTCCTTTAGATACTACGTTAGCAGTTACAGTTGCTCCTTTAAGTGATGCCTGTCCCGCGGTTGATCCTCCAAATGTAGCAATTGTTAAACCAATATCTAGTAATATAGAACCTAAATTAACTCCTCTTGAGGTAGAAGCGGATATATTTCGTCTAAACATATTTAAAGCAACCGCTTCTGCTCTTCCTGAAAACTCTGTTTCTATAGCATCTTCTAAGCTTTCACTGTACAGACTTATATATTTTTCATCTAGTGCATCAAAGTAAATCTTAGGATCTAAGTGTTTATCTTTTGCAATTGATGCTAGTGCTCCTGCTACTCCAACTAACATTTCTTCGTCAGTCCCATCATCACCTGGATCGCCTAGTCCAACTAATGATCCTATATTATTATTAATAGTTCCAAAAACTCCTAAATCTCCCTTTGTAGATTGGCGTAGTATTTTAGCAGCAAGAGATATATCTACGTCACCAAACGCAAATTCTTTATTAGTTAAATACATCTCGTATTTAGGAGATTTAGGATCTGACATGTCTGCTGTTATGTGTAGGACATCATCTCCGATAAATCCCCATTCCTTTGTATCAATTTGAAGGACACTTGAATCCGTGGTTTCACCATCTTCTAGTCCAGAAAGTTTGGCACTTAGCTCTTCTAGAAAATCCTCGTTATCTAGGTAATCTTTCAATCTTACTCTTAGATCATCAGAAACTACTGCTCCTCTTTCATTCAATACTTGAAATTTACTATTTTTATAATTAGTTGCGTTATACATCATCAATTTGTTTTTTTATTCGTTATCAAAAGTTTTTATAAGCTTGTTTGTCCCATGAGGCTGCATAGCTTGTCCCGGTAACTTTAGTTCCGTCTCCAGTTTCTGATGATTCGCCAGATGACGGAAATATTCGAGTTCCATCATCATAATATAACATACTTCTTAGGTTATCACCATTCATTTCAGAATCCCCATACTCGTCTTCATATTCCTTTATAACTTTATTTTTAAATTCTTCATCGGTAAACAGCTTAGTAAAAAAGTCTTTATCCTGTTTATTTGTTATCTCAGAATCAGTAAAAAGAGGAGAGTTGTTAATTTGTCTACCGCTCAGGTTATTATCTGCATCTGTGTACCAAACTACTCTAGGAGATTCCCATGATATTGCTCCTATTGGACCATTTTCATTTCGATAAGGTTCCATTTCAATCTTTCCTCCTCCTCCAATGGTACATACATATGTTACACCATTGGTACTCATAGTGTATCTAAATCTATTTCCTAGAGATTCTTCTGTTACTTCGGATCCTTCGGCGTCATTTGTCGTTCCATCCTCTGCCGGTTCAGTTTCTTCAGGACCTCCGTCATCTTGTTCAACTGTTTCAATATTTGTCCTAATTATCCCGTCAAGTGAATCTGTCTTATTACTCAGTTCCTCTAGAGAAGTAGTTGATACAAATTCAATACTAGCATCAAGTTCTGGAAATTCAGTTCTAGGCGTAATTGTAAACTGTATTTTTTCCTTTCTAGGAGTATCCTTCTTAACTGTATACATTATAAAATATTTACCAAAGAAATTACTATCTAATTTTCCAAACGTATTTAAGAATCCGTTCTGGTTATTTAAATAGTTTTTAAGTTCGTTAGCACCTGCGTTTGTCATGTTAGACTTAGAATCTAATACTTGCATTTCGTTCACAGTTTTCACCATGAAGTTTCTATCGTTTTGTATTTTGATAACAACTTTAAATTTCTTACCATTTGGAGATACATACACGTGTTTGCTTCTATTTCTACCGTAAGCTCCCTCGTTTACTTTATTCCATGAATCAAATGAATTAACCATTTTTCGTAGTTTTATTTTATTTATCTCATAATAAATAATAAAAATAAATCTGTGGCGTGAAATTTAAGAACTTTAATCAATATTCTAGACAGTATTCTAATGATGTTACATCCTTCACTAATAGAGTAGCAATCGCCACAAATGAAGAAATTGATTTTCCTTACTTCGATTATATTAAAAATAAATTTGATCTTAAGGAAAATTATAAGAATATTCCGATTATTGTGTCTGATGACTTCTCTAATGAATCTGTTGCGTTATATGAATCTGAAGAGTTTACATATAACCTTAATGAACTTCCGTCAATGAAACAGGTGTTTGAAGACTTTAAGACCAGCAGTTTTACTACTAATCAAACATATAATATAAAGGAAGTTAAATCTCTTAAGTTTCCAATAACTGCGTATAGCAAACGTGGAGAAACCGAGTTTAAAACAATCGGAAAGCTAAGGTCATCTGAAGATATATACAACAGATTTAGAGAAAAAATAGTACCTAAAACTAAATTTACAGTCCTTTCTTTTAAGGGAGATCCTATAAGTATAGTTGAAACTATTAATAATTTTCCGCTAGATGTTGATCTTAGAAGATTTACATTTTTAAGTGAAGTTAGTAAAATTTCTAAGGCACTACATGAAAAATACGACTTAGACTTTTATAACATTGAATTACTTGAATCTATAAAGGGAGGATTATACATTAATGGTGTGAATAGAAAACTAGATCTTAATCCACATCAGGCGATCAAAGTATATGAAGCAGCATACTCAGATTATTATTCAACTAGGGTACCAAACTGGGTAAAGGAACAAATGATTAATGAAAGTGTTAGTAGCTATTACAAACAGAAATATTTAGATTCTCAATTAGTAAAATCTAAGCACACATTTAAATACGATAAATACATAAACACTTAAATCTAAATAAAATGGAAATTATAACCTTTTTTGAGTTAATTAAAATAGAAGTAGAATATCAAATAAGATGGATAGATGGACCTGTTTATTACAAAAAAGAAAAAGAAAGTAAAGTTTGGAAATTTTGCACCGATAGAGAATTTGCTCAAAATGTTAATCCTGGCAACTTAATTAAATGGAATCGAGATATATAAAATAAAGAAAAACTAAAATGGTACAACAAGAAAATTATATGTTTTTTAAAAATCTAGAGCAAATAATGAGACAGGCACAACTATTGTATCAAATGGATCATGAAATGATAGACCAAATTTTACAAAACGGTCATGACTGGGCAGATGACCATGTATCAGTCGCAAAAGAAAATATGGACCAAGTATTTGATTTTATTATGAATACTAAAACAGCAGTACCAATAGCGCAGGATTTGATAAATTCTAAAGAGGTTCCAGTACCAAATAGAAATACGGAAATTAAAAATTCATTAGATTCAATATCAGGTGAATTACATCAATTTGAAAGCAAAGTCGCTAAGTTTGAAGAATATATAAAATTCAGTAATGATAAAATTTAAAAGCTTTAATGAATTTATACTAAACGAATCAAACGGTAATCATAAGACAATAAAGAATACCGCGGGAGTAGCTATCATTTGGGAAAATAAGATTTTAGTGGTTCATCCGACGGGAGCAAGCTGGCAGAGTAACGCATATGGCATACCAAAGGGAGGAATTGAAAGTGGAGAAGAAGACATAGATGCTGCGATCAGAGAACTAAGAGAGGAAACCGGAATAATATTAAGACACAGCGATTTAGATCTAGAAGTACAAGTAGCTAATAGATTTAGAAAAGATGGAACTGTTAAATCTCAACTAATATATTACACGATGACTATAGAACATCCTAATCAAATAGGTCTAGCAGATCACCGGGTTCCTAAATCCCAGTTACAGCTTGAGGAAATAGACTGGGCAGGATTTATTGATATTTCGGAAGTATATTCAAAAATGCATGTATCTCAGATGATTATACTAGATAGATTAAGATAAATAATATTATAATATGGAAAACTTAGAATCATTTGACAGTTGGCTTAATTCAGAAAATACATCTGTGATCGAAAAATCAATACCTAATAATATTGATGGATATGGAAAAGAACATGGATTAACAAGAAAGTCGTCTCATAAACCGCTCGCTCTACCGGATAAACCGTTTGGTGATATTGTAACTTCTGCATATGCCAATGTAAATGTTCCGACTAGAACGATTAGTGGGACAAGTAGTAAAGACAAACCAAATTCTGGTAATTTAGGATGTGCCGCCGCTGTTTCTCTTATATTCTTCAGAGCAACTGGATATCCATTAGTAAGAAATAAAAAACTTGAGCTAAGTACAGGAACAATGTGGGACTTTCTAATTAAAAGTCCAAAATGGAAAATCAGACCTAATTGGAAGTCAGATAGCCAACCTGGAGATATTATAATAACAAGAAGAGGCTCTTCAGCTGGACATGTCGGAGTTGTAGTAGATGACAACAAGATTATATCAAATTCGTCAGGAGGATTTAAAGGAGATAAAAAGGGACAAATTGAACTAAACTATACGCTTGACGGATGGAAATCAGTAGCGCGACGTAATCCTACTAAAACTGCGTCATTTGAGTATATAGGAAAATACAGAACTGAATGGGATGGACCTGATGCTGAGCCTAACGAAATTGACGCAGGCGGCAGTGGGGACAGCAGAAGCGGCAGTGGGGACAGCAGAAGCGACAGTGGGGACAGCAGTGGAAGTGCATCAAAGTCCGTAAATTCTAAAAGAAAAAGAAGTAGATATTATTATAAAGTATACGACAAAGATAACCGAAGATTTCTTACTGCCAAGTATAAAGGAGACATGTTTAAAGTATATAACAGAAAGAAAAAGAAAGTAGGAGAAGTATTTTTAAAGGAAGGAGCTATCATAATGGATGGTAAAGATATATCCCAAACTGAAGTAGGAATAGTATTTAAAAAATTATTTAAAATCGCAGCCAAGGGACAGGTCATATCTAACAACGGAAAAGACTATATTGAAATTGATAGAAAAGTTAAAAAGGGTGGCAAGGTTAAACATAACTACTCAGGAGAAAAAGCAAGAAACATTTCGTTAATCGAAGAAGAAGCAATTAAACAGGGAGTAGTAAATCCAAATTCTATAATTGCAATTCTATCAGTTATAGGTAAAGAAACCCATTTTATTCCAAAAAATGAACATTCATACAGTGGAACAACAGCACAGCGTCTAAAAGATGTGATATTTAAAGAAACCCTTAAACATTTATCATATGATGAAGTTGATGTCTTAAAAATGGACAACGTCGCGTTCTACGATACAGTATATGGATATATAGCCAATGATAACGGATATCATAAGTGGAACGCACCTGCTGCTCCTGGAGATGGATATAAATGGAGAGGTCGCGGATTTAATCAATTAACCTTTAAAAAATCATATAAAAAGATGGCCGATCTCATTGGAATGCAATCTATTATGTCTAATCCGGATTCATTGAACGATCCTAAAGTAGCAGCTGAAGTTGCGGTTAAGTTCCTATTAAAACGATTAGCTCAGAAATCAATAGATCCGAATGAGTTTGATACACCACGCGCAGCCATCCTTAAATATGCAGCAGCAAATGCAGGTTGGGGTAGAGATCCATCTACACAAATCGCTCATTCTAATGAAATTGAACCAAATTTTTCAATAGCATAAAACCTTTTAATTTAATGTTAGTAAAATACTAATATAAAAATTAATAATAATATGCAAGCAAACGCAAACGAAAACAATTTAACCACCGAAGAAGTAGTAAGTGAAGTTACGGATACTCAGAAACCAGAATCTCATGAAGAGCCTCATGAAGAACCTAAAGTTGAACTATCTCCTGATGAGCAAAAACATGAAGACCTTAAGGTTGAAAGAATGGGAAAGTTCACAATCGGATTAGGATACAGCGATGCCGTATTCTTCAGAAATCTATTAGATAAGTCTCAATTCAAAGGCCCACAACAAGCATATCTATTAATTGTCGCAAAAGCAGAACTATCTCAAGTAGTGGCAGGACTAAAGGACCAGGATAAAAATACTAGGTATGAGGTTGAATTAACATCTGCATGTATTGAATCTCTTGGATTTTTCATGAACGCATTCGAAGGAAAAGGGTCAGACTCTGCTACTAAATTATTTACAGCAAGCATGTTGCTTCGTCCATCAATGGGAAAAATAAACGAATTAGATAACAAATTAGCTGAATTAGATAAAAAATTAGCTGAATCCAAACCATCGTAGTAAAAATCTTAATATATAAGATATATAATAAAAATCATTTTTTGTTAAACATGAATGATAAATAATAAAAAATTTAATTCAAAATGAAAGTAAAAGATTTTAAAGGATTCATGAATTCTAAATCATTAAATGAAGACGAAATGTATGATGGCGCCTACGCAGGAGCTAATCCAGAAGAAGGAGAAGCGGAAGAAATGCCAGATGGTGAAATGAATGATGAGTTTGCAGATGAAGATGAAGAAGGAATGGAAGAAGAGGAAGTAACCCTTGAAGACCTTAAAGCAATTGTTGATGATTTAACTGAACGACTTGAAGCCTTAGAAGGTGACGATGAAGAAGGTGAAGACGAGGAAATGGAAGAAGGTGAAGACGAGGAAATGGAAGAAGGTGAAGACGAGGAAATGGAAGAAGGTGAAGACGAGGAAGAAGTTTAATCTAATCTGACTACAATACTTATAAAAATAGGGAATCATTATAAATGTTTCCCTATTTTTTTATGTAATAAATAACCATATATGCAACACATTAGAAACAGTATTATACCGATGTTTGAAGGATTTTGCCGAAAGAACGAAATTGACGGCAAAGATATAGTTGCTACAATATCTGGAATAAAGGTAACACTTAATGTCGCCGCTAATATTGATACTCAAGCCAAAGGATTAATGGGGTCAGATGAGCCAGAAAACAACAATGGAATGATATTTGTGTATGATTCTGATGACACATTAGAATTCTGGATGAAAAACGTAGAATATCCATTAGATATATTATTTTTTAATTCTAAATTGGAACTAGTAGACAACCTTACAATGTCGCCATATTCAGGAGAAGCTGACGAAGATTTAAAGATATACAAAAGTAAATCACCTGCGCGATACGCAGTTGAGCTTAGGTCAGGATGGGCAGAGTCCAATTTAAAGGGAGACACAGATGTTACATTAAAATTTTAACGGACTTAGGACCGTCATAGTTATACTATGAAAAAACCCGAGAATGTATCGCTACTACTCGGGTTTTTATATGTTTAATAAAATTAGTATAATAATACTATGAATATAAAAACAATACTCGACGAAATTGCAGCTGAGCCGGGTTCCAATGCAAAAATGGATATCCTTAGTAAGTACAAAGATAATGACCTTCTTAAGAGGGTTATGTATGCTGCTAAAAGCCCAAGGGTAAAATACTACATCAAACAAATTCCAGAACATTGTTTCGATCTTTCATATGACTATGTTAAATTAGAAGACGCCTTAAAAAATCTTAGCAAACTATCAAATAGGGAATATACGGGAGGTCAGGCGTCAGAATGGCTTCAATCTATTTTAAATTCTCTTAGTGAAGACGATGCATATATAATTGTTAGAATCATTGAAAAAGATCTAAAAATTGGAATGGGAACTTCTAATATTAATAAGGTATTTCCTAAATTAATTGAAAAGACTCCTTATATGGGAGCAAAATCATTTAATGAAAAATTAGCAAGAGATATTATTGATAATGGAATGGCATACTCTCAAATTAAAATGGATGGTAGATATTGCAATGCTATTATAGAAGATGGAGAAGTTTATTTAGAATCAAGATCAGGAGAAGAAACATATCTTCCTGGATCAAAAATTATGTCTGACTTTAAACTGTTTGACGAAGACTGTGTTGTTAATGGAGAATTAACAATAGCTGGAATTGATAGAAACGAAAGCAATGGAGTAATCAACTCAGCGATTAGTATTTCCAACAAGATTAAGGACGGAGAACCTACAACAAAAGATAAAGAACATTTATTTGAACGTCATAATATGACATACGAGCAAGTTCTAGAGAATATCATATTTACTGCGTGGGATATTATCGACCTATCTGATTATAATGATAAGAAGAGTAACGTACCTTATAATGACAGACTTCATCGTATCATGACATTTATTATCGAACACCAAGATGATAGTGTAGGTGGTATCGAAATGGTAGAACAAAAACTAGTATCCACATATAAAGATGCAATGGAACACTTCGTTGAGGTTCTTAACCTAGGATTAGAAGGAACTATCCTTAAATCATTCAATGGTACATGGAAGGACGGTAAGCCTAACTGGCAGATTAAAATGAAATTGGAGATAGAAACTTCAATGAAGATCATTGGGTTCAACTACGGAACAGTAGGCAGCAAAAATGAGCATGTTATATCATCTCTTACTGTTGAATCATCAGATGGAAAGGTAGTAACTAAACCTACTGGGATCAAGGAGAAAGACATGAAATATATTACTTCCAATCAGGATATGCTAATGGGAGCAATAATTGAAATGAAATCTTGTGGATTGTCTCATGATAGTAAAGGTAATTATTCAATGCTTCATCCGGTATTCAAATACATTAGAACTGACAAGGACGAAGCTGATTCATTTGAATCTATCCAAGAAATAGAAAATATGGCAAAATCTCTTAATTAGAGTAAAACCTGTTACTACGACTAAGTATAAAACTATTAATTAATCAATAACTAAATTTAAAATTAAAGTAATGAAATATTACATGGCAAGAGTACAATTTGAGACAATTAACGAACAAAACGGTCGTATTCAAAAAACAAAAGAAAACTATTTGGTAGAGGCACTAAGTGTATCCGACGTAGAAGATAAACTTAAGGAAAAGTTTGAAGAGGGAATGGCAGAGTTCTCAGTAATCAAAGTAGATGAGTCTAACATAATGGGAATTATTAAATAGTTTATATACATGAGCATGATGCCAACATCAGCAGCCGAGAAGATATATTCCATACTACAGAGATACGCTGAAGCAAGTCCACGATATTATGACAGTGAAATGTTTATATATAACTTCGGAGTAGTGCCAAACGGTTTAGAGAAATTTAGACTTAACTGCATCGATGGAAAGCGTAGAACTTTTATAAAGGATAAGAATACATACAGATTGGAGGGACATGGACACAGTAAAGTAAATACTATAATTAAAAAGATTATAGGCGAGACGTCAACTATTATAAAAGACTTTAAGGTAAGTGAAATTTAAGGTTCCAATAGATAAGAAAAGTGATTTTCCAATGATATTCTTTGAATTTTTTGCAAGTAGGATGCAAACATTTGCAAGCGAATATAACAGGTGGCCTGATAAAGTAACATTTCTTGGAAACATTGGAAAGGAACTAATTAATATAATAGAAGAAGAGGGATGGGACTTTACTAAATTTAACATATCCCATAAGTCTACGTTATTAGAAAAAATTATTATTGAATATACTAGACCAATAGATGAAATAGACGATCTTGGATATCTAACAGGAGATTCGCTAAATGGCAAAACAATGGACGGAATACCCGGATCTAACACAATTGATAAACTAAAGGCACACTCCTTAAATACAAGTTTTAGAATAGAGCGTAAAATCCGACCAAGTATGGAAATTAAGCTAGTGAGGTAGCTACAGCACACCTAAATATCTTTAATATTTAAATAAAAATTATCATTATTTTCTGATAAATAATAAAAATGACGATAAAAAACACATTTAGATATGAGAGTTAAAAATTATATTAAGGGATTTAACACGTTTAACCAGTCTTCTTCAATTAATGAAATGGCATCTGAACTAACCAAGCTCGGAGTTCCAAAAAATTTAATGCAGTTTATTCACAAGTTAAGCGGTAAAGTTCAATCTTGGTCACACCGAGGAGATAAACAAGTAGATCCTAGAACAGGATCTGAATTAGATAAATTTCACACCTTTCAGGAGCCACGCGCTGCTAGATTAGGTCCGTTTCCGGCACGTGAAGATGTTCCACTTTCACATGATACTCAAGTAATCGGTACTAAAACCGGACAGAGAAACATATTTCACTATTTAACTCAAGTTCTTGATTCTAGAAAGGACTCAGGTCTTAGGTTAATATTGATTAATCCTAATGATGATCAAATTCACTATATTACTCGTAAAACTGGTAAAACTACACCTGCACAAAGAGCAGATAAATACGGACATGAATATACTGGAGCACAAACTAGGAACATGTCAAGAGAAGATGGAGTAGCTGAAAAATTAGGATTATACGTAAGGGTAGTTACAATAGACGCAGATTCAGGAAACCCTGTTGCAGGATGGGAAGGAACAATCGGTCAAATGAGAGATGATATGGATGATGATTCAGTATTGTATATAATGGAAGAGGAAAATAGGGTTAGAACTAAAAGAACTACTAGATCAGAACGTAAAACACTTACTGAAGATCAGTTTATTAAATACTTTATAGATAATTTCAAATCAATAGCTGATAAGTTTGCATCTTCAGCTATTGATAAGAAATCAGAAGAATGGAAAGAAATTCATGACACTCTTACTCCTGCTGAGATTAGATCAATGTCTTTAATGGGGCAAGGTAATGACACCGAGCTTGGACGTAAAAAATCTAAGCTAGATCAACTTGCTAAAGAAATAGATGAAGGAGGAGTTAATCCAGATTCACTTAAAATGGAATTAGATCAATTTCAAAAACTTGCAATGCGAGAAGGAGAATATTCCCCTGTCGGAACTAACTATACTGACAAGCAAAAGGCAAGCATATCGGATATGGCATCGGTTCACACTGTTCCAGTACTTGCTTCCATGTTCTTACAGTATGTTACTCTTAAGAAAGTATCTAAACCATTCTACACCGATGATCCATTTAAGGAATTCGGATTAGATGACTTGTTATTCGATATGGACTAATTATAAATATTACACAATGAGTTCTAAACACAACGACGCAATAGCAGATATAAATATTGAAAGGTTAAAACAAAGAGACCGAGATATATCAAATGTAGTTAATCGATATATGAGAATAAAAAGAAAAAGTTTTTTTAGAAAAATATTGAGATTAGGGATTAGAGATAATTGACACCTATTATAACTTTTGAATAATTTAATATAATATATGCCAATGTACAATTTCAACGAATATTTACACTCATTAAACGAGTCAGCAGGATCTGCCACTATTAAAAATATAGTTACAAATGTTATATCAGATGGTGGTAAGTCTAAGAAGTATTCAGATTTATTTGTAGACAGCAACGGATTCACGGCAGTTGGCATATTACATTTTACTAAATCTGGATTAGAACGGCTATACGAGGGAATAGGTGATACATTATGTAGAAAATATTTTAAGTTAAGCTTAAAAGAAATGATCGCATCTATTAAAAAACACGACGGACATGAAATAGATGATAAAGAGTGGGAGAAGGGAATGAAAAATTTCTTATCTTCAAGTAATAGCATACCGGTGCAAGATAGGGTAGTAGCTAAAAAGTTTTCGAGCTACTTCAAAAAATACGCAAATGCATGGAAAACAGACAGAGAGTATGCAATTGGTGTAAGTATAATTAACTCGTCACCGAGAACGTTTAAATCACTCGGTGAAAAATACAACTGGGATGCTGAAAAAATGATGTTTGGTTATTGTAAATCTGAATCGGATAAACACGTGAGAAGAGGTAAACCAGGAGGTAGATGCAGAACTAGATGTAATAAGCTTGGAGAATATTATCCGTATATGGGAGATAAGAATAAATATCACTTTAAAGGATGCGAAGATTTAATAGACTCAAATGGAATAGCAGTGACTACTTTTCCATGGAATGAGGTGGTTAAACCTAAGCAAACAAAGGATATACCAACATTGAATAAAACTTCAAAGTCGACATTTGTAAATGATAAGGGAGTTAAAGTTAACAAGCCAACATCAGACGCAATAGTTATAGATGACTATGACAAATGATCGTTTTATTAATCAGTGAGATCCTCGGTTTTCTCTGGAGTATTTACGCCCTTAATAGATTTGTAAGCACTGATAAATTTACCACCAAATACATATCCACCGAATAATGTTATAGCGTATTGTAATGCTTCTAATATTATCTTAAACTTATCTATTTCAATCTCCCATTTAGCACTAATACCGGCGATTGTTAGAATTCCTAAGGTTAGGTAGTATGCAATAACTGACCATAGTAGATAAACTCTACCTTGTGAATATTTACCACGCTCCTTAAGCATGTCAGTAAACATCCTAAAATATCTTTTTTCTTTACTCATCACCATTCATTTTTTTATTATTTATCACAGTATGATGTCACATTATAAGACTTATTAAGGTTCACTCATGTTGAATCTAAGACATTCTATATTTTAATAGTGATAATTATTGTAGTATATTAGATATGTAACCAAATACTTCCTATGAAATCATTAATCACATTATTATTAGTTATTATAGCTTCAGTATGTTATTCACAGAAAAAAATATCGTCTGTTGATGATTTACGGAAATGGAATAAACTCGTAGATAGTACCCAGTCTCACTTTAACGGAGAAGATAATATAGACTCTGTTTTGATTTTGTTAAATAACTATAGAGTAGAAAATGATGTTAACACTTTGATATTAACTGAAAGCCTATGCAACGTTGCTAAAATA
>Ga0209630_10002169_pt1 | contig 19469 bp, 12 predicted proteins | sample COG_01_FD_184745 | JGI IMG/M metagenome (GOLD analysis project Ga0209630, IMG submission 184745) | Pelagic Microbial community sample from North Sea - COGITO 998_met_01 (SPAdes) (version 2) | ecosystem: Environmental > Aquatic > Marine > Neritic zone/Coastal water | place: Helgoland, sampling... | reverse complement strand
CCTTCTCCTCTTCTTCTAACGTCTTCTCGTCGTACTTCGCGGTATTCTTGGCCGGTGCGACGCGTTGTAAAACTTTCACGCACGCGTTCAATTCCTCCGTAGAAAAGCCTCGAATTTCGTTCAGCTTTTCCTCGAACCGCATCGTCGCGCTTTGTTCTTCTTCTTCTTCTTCTTTCTGCTGGTGCTCTTCTTCCCGATGATGGTTTTGTTTCTTTTCCTTCTTCTTCTTCATCTTTCTTTCTTTCTCCCTCGCGGAGGACTGTGACGACGACGCAGAGAATTGCGACGATGGAAGAAAAAGAAGCCTTTTCCCTTCCGCTCTCTGATTAAGAAGAATATAGAACAACTTTTATCGCTCAAAACGGATGAGCAGTTTGACGCATCGTCGTCGTTTTTTCATCGCAGAAAAGAGAGAGAGAGACGCTTCTTCTTCTGTCTTTCTTTTTACTCTGAAGAAGAAAAACTTTTGTCAGAGTAAAAAAAAACAAAAGAGTTATTTAGGGTGTATGTTTTAGAATTTGGCAAAATTTGCCTCCTAAGAAAGAAGAACAAAACTCTCTCTTGGAGACGACAGACAGAGAGAGAAGGACGGGTGAACGACGATGGAGAAGAAGAAGCGGAAAAGGAGAGAAGAAGAGCGCGCTCTCGTAAATAATACCACCGATGATACCATTATTACTACTACTACGAATACTCGTTGTTGTCTCGAGTGGCGCTCTTCTCGTCTGGAGAAAGAAGAATCATCATCTCAACGTGAATGCTGCGAGAACCGGGAAACCGTCGAACGGTATTCGCGTCAGATGCGATTGCCGTTCTTCCGACACGACGAACGCTCGAAAGGAGGGCAATCTCGTCTCTTCAAAGCGCACGTGTTCATTGCAGGCGCTGGAGGGTTAGGGTGCCCATCTGTTTTGTATTTAGCCGGCGCTGGGGTCGGGAAAATAACCGTCTGCGACGCAGATGCAGTGGAAAAGAGCAACTTGCACAGACAGATATGCCACAGAAACGAAGACTGTTGTTCTGAGAATAAAACGAAAACGAACAAAGCGGTATCGGCGATTCGAGCCGCGAAAAGTTTGAACCCGACGTGTTCATATCGAGCGGTCGAAGAAAGTGTGAACGAACAGAACGCGATGGAGTTGTTGAGAGATGCGGACGTTGTTTTGGATTGTACGGATAATCAGAGAGCGAGGTACGTGTTGTCGGACGCGTGCGCAAAGTTGAGGACGCCGCTGGTGAGCGGAGCGAGCGTTGGGGTGGAAGGGCAGTTGGTGGTGTATAACGAGAGCGGGGAAGAAGAAGCAGGTGACGGGAGCGGCGATATGGAGAGAGGACCGTGTTTGAGGTGCGCGTATCCTTCGCCACCTCCGGCGGACGAGTGCGGGTCGTGCGCCGAGCAAGGCGTGTTGAACGTGGCGCCGGGGATTGTCGGGACGTTTCAAGCGTTGGAGTGCATTCGAATATTGTTGTCCGGTCGGTGCCGATATCGCGGGAAAGAAGGAGAAAAGAAAGAGAAAGCAGCGTCGAAGTCGTCGTTGGCGTCGTCTTCGACGTTCCCTCACCGGCCGCTCGGGTTGATGACGCTTTTTGACTTTGTGCAAAATCCTTCGCGACCGACGACGTGCGTGAAAATCAAGAGGAGAAAAGATTGTTTGGTGTGCGCCACGAGCGAAACGAGAGATGCGTTTGCGATTGAATCTTACGATTACGACGCGTTCTTGAATAGCGGCATTGCTGCTCAGCGGTGTAAAAATAACGGAACAGATAACAAAATAGAAGAAAGCATTGGCGAGGACGGGACGCAAAGGAGAATAACGTGCGAAGAACTCGCGCAGTTGCTCGTCGAAAATAGCGACAAAAAGAAGAACAATAGCAATACCAGCGTCGCTTCGCACGAAGAAAAACACCACGAGAAGACGAAAAGCGTTGTGCTCTTTGACGTGCGAAACGAGATCGAGTTCTCGATAGCGGCTTTGAAAGATGCCATCAACTACCCGTTCGTAGACGAAGAGAACGAAAAGAAGAACGCGATGGAGACGATGACAACAACGAACGTTGTTGTCGCCACTGCTGTCGACGAGGACGGAGGCGAAGAAGACGAGAAAGCAGTAACTGAAGTAGAAGTAGACGTGATCGCGTTCATCTGTCGGAGAGGCAACGACAGTCAACTGGCGAGGGAAAGATTTAAACAAAAACTCTTAGACCGCGACGAGAGTGCCGAGAACAAAAGACGAACGCTGACGATAGAAGATGGAAGCGACACCACTCAAACGAAAAAGAAGTTTTGCTTTGATGCGGAGAAATGCCAAATCGTCGACGTGATTGGTGGATTGCGACAGTGGAAACGCGCGATAGACTCGACGTTCCCAAACTTAGATTGATTAATAAGTTGTTTAGTCATTTATTATGTTGTGATGTGGTAATTTTTGTTGTTTGTGATATTACATAGTACACCAGGATAGCTCGTAAGGTAAGAAGATTTCATCTTCCCAAAACTGCTCTGTCCTTGTCGCTGTTACTTATTATTATTCCCCCTCTCTCTCTCTCTTTCTCTCTCTCTTTTCTATTTGATGTGGCGCGCGCGAGCGCCAAGCGCAAAAAGCGTGCAATTAAAACGAGCCGCACAAAAAAGATTTCCTTTTCTCTTTCTACTCCTCAGAGTGAGTTTACTACTTTTTCCCTTCGGCTTCCTTCTTCTTCTTCTTCTCCTCTTCTTCGATTTCGTCTTCCTTTCTTAATTCGAACATGAGCTCCAAAGCGTGCATGTTGACCAAAGTCTGCGCTACCGCCGCTCTGTCGCTTCCGTCCGATCGCAAAGCTTGCATCGGTCCATGCAAAAGCTTGTTCACGATACCTCGCGATAACTCTTCGAAAACTTTCTTATCTTTATTGGACAATTCGCCTTTGATTTTACTCAAAGCCTTCTCCAACTCTTGCGATCGAATGCGTTCGGCTTTCGATCTCAATCGTTTGATCGTCGGCACAGTTTCTAAGGAATCTCTCCAAGCTTCAAACGCGTTCAATTCTTCCTCCAACAGCTGTCTCGCGTCTTCCGCGGCTTGGTTCCTCTTCGCTTTATTGGCCTCGGCGAGCTCCTTGAGATCGTCCACGTTGTAGCAAATCGTCTCCGCGTGCTCCGAGCAACTCGCGCAGACGTTTCTCGGCACGGCGATGTCGACCAATCGTCTCTTCCCGTCAACCTTAGCAGTTGCCATCGGCATGGCGTCCAAGTGCTCCTTCGTGATGATCGGTTCCATGGAACTACTCGCGGTAAAAATAATATCGTGCTCAGCTGCCAACGGGATGAAATCATCCATCAAGTGAATTTTCATGTTGACGTTGGGAAACTCCTCAGCCAACGCCTCCGCTCTCGGTTTTGTTCGGTTCAAAATCGTCATTTCTGTGCACCTCTTCGACTCCAAGTGCTTCACCAACAACTTACTCATCGTCCCAGCGCCAACAATCATCACTCTGGTACCTTCGTAAGACTCACCCGGTAATTTCATTTGCAACAACTCCGCCGCCGCCGAGGAGACGGAAACCGCCCCGGATGCAATCGTCGTCTCGTTTCTCACGCGTTTACCAGCCACAATCGCAGCTTTGAACAATCCAGTCAAATGTCTCCCAAACCCTTTAACGTTCTCACCCATTTGAAACACCGATTTCACTTGCGCTAAAATTTGACCCTCGCCCAAAACGACCGAATCCAAACCGCCCGAAACCGCCAACAAGTGCGTACACGCGTCTCGATCCTTCAACAAGAAAAAGTGCTCTCTTAACTCCGTCAATTCTACCCCGGACCATTTACTCATCCAGTTTTCCAACTCTGCCACCGCTCGATCGTACGATAACCCGACAATAGTCACCTCCATACGATTACACGTGGACAAAATAGCCGCCTCTTCCACGTGCGGGTTCTCGTCCACCAAAGACGTCACCGCCTCTTCGAATCGATCCGCCGGTACCGCCATCTTCTCTCGAATCTCAACCGGACACGTGTGAATAGAGAGACCTAAGGTGATGATGGATGATTTGCGCTCGGATTGATAGACTGTTGTTTATATTTTCCGTAACATAAAAAAGGAGAGAAGACGAAGTCAGTTTTTTTGTCTCATTTTATAAAAATCATTGAAAAAAAGCAGAAAAGAAGATAAAGATCGACAACGAAGGAAGGAAAAGAGAAGATTTTAAAATCTTCTTTCTTTCGTTTTCCTCCTGTTTTCCCCCTGTTTTCTCCTCCCTTTTTGCGCATCAGTAGGGACTCTTTCGTAGGGAGAAAACGCTCTCTCGTCTCGGTCCCTTAACGCGACGCACATCTCTCTATCCCCGGGAAAGAAGAGAGACTACTACTTGATGATGTTGATATAAAAAACGAAACAAAGACGCACCGTTAGCACCTCCCGCGGCTCTTAAGTTCGCCAACGCGGCGTCGCTGTTCACCGCGGCTTCCGAAACCGGGCGGTTCAGCGTCGACGGTCGAGGCGCTCGTTTGATGGATTCGCCTCCTTTTTCGCCATCATCGTCTGAGGAGGAAGAGGGAGATTCCTTTACGTCGGAAATCTTCTCCGTGACATCGGACGGCTCCTTGATCGCTCGATTCTTACGCACAGATCTGCTGGAAATTCTATGTCGAGTAAACGTCGGCGCTTTCTGGGCGGATTTTTTCGTCGCGGAATGCATCGCGCGCGCGTTGTTCGAGGCTAATAATGCTAATGACGCCGACGATGACGCACGAGGAGAAGTTGCTATCATCTCTCTAAATTTGGCGGTGTGTTTTTCGTATATACAAAAGTACTCTCTCTCTCGCTCTCGGAGAACGCGCAAAGGACGAATTATATGAATTCAAACTCGAACAAAGCGGTGGTATGCAAATGCGCACAATCTCGCTTTTTTACACGTTCGCGAAGTGACGCACGGCTCGACAACTCGGAGGAATGGAGAAGTCGTTCGCGTCTTTTTCTTGGTGGTGTTTCACCCACGAAAAAAGCGAAGAGATTTATTCTTTTTAATAAGATCTTCTTGGATTGGCAAAGAGTAGTTACAAAAAGCAAAAAACATGCGAGAAAAAGGAAGAAACATGAGCGAATATTCTTCTAAGTAAACGCGCTTTACGCGATGTTCTCTCTCTCTTTCTCTCTCTACGTGTATTTTATTTTTATAACAAAGAAGCGCGAGCTAGTAAAAACATTGATGATTTAATAATAGCGTTGTTGTTGTTGTTGTTGTTGTTGTTGTCGTTATCAGAAGAAATCCGTCGGCGCGAGATCGCTGGGCGTTAAACTCGCTCCGGGGAGCAAAATCAAGAAAGCGACGGCGATGCACGCGAAAGCTAACGTTGCTCTGGACTCGTCGACCTCTGTGACGTCATCTTTTGGAGCGTAATCCGGGGTGCGTTGGCAAATGAGGATGAAAATAAGCCACGGGAGGCTCAAGGTGGAACCCAAGATGCCGAAAGTGAGACCCACGTAGGTACCGAGGGAAGTGGCGGAGAGCACGCGGCGTCCAAAAGCCGCTTGGGAGACGCGACCACCGTCGAGTTGACCGACCGGGAGGAGGTTGAGAGCAGTCGTGGTTAACCCGCACCTGTGGTTAAGAAGAGAAGAGAGGTGAGTATTTTTTGAATCTCGCTGATTAAAAATAGCTCCGGCTATTTCAGAGAAGAAACAGAAAAGAAGAAGAAGAAGAAAACTTTTGAAAAATTGGGAAGAAAATTCTCAGAGTCATGGAAGTTTTTGCTTCTGCAGCCGACAAAACGCGTAAAGCGCAAAGCCGCTTAGTGGGAAGTCGGTAAAAACGTTTGTCTTCATAGAATATTTCTTTCGCTGTTCATCTTTTTCTTCTTTCTTCGCGCCAAAACGCGGGCGGCGAAAACGACGCGCGCGACCAACAAAATTTTCAAACAAAAAAACAAACACTTACCATCCGGCTATGAAATACGGGTGCACGACAATCGCGCTCGTGGCCGCCGCAGCTCCAGTAGCTGTTGCATCGCCGTCACCCATCGTCAATAAAAGTTCGCTCACGCCACCTAATAACAAGGAACTCCCGAACAAGTTCCCGGGTATGGGCACGCACGCCGGGTCGTGGCCAATGGATAAAACTAAACCGTACGAAAATAACGCCAAAGCGGTGACACCACCACAAAGAGGCCCCGCGATGGCCACGTCGAAGAAATCTGATCGGTTCTCTGGTATGGATTTTATTTGCGTGATTGTACCAAACGTCCCTAATTGTCCGTTGGGAATCAAATACGGGATGGACAATTTCACGTTTCGCATGGCGCCGACAACTCGGTGTCCAACTTCGTGCGCCAGGGAGGACAAAAGAACACCCGCGGTGACTGGTAAAGCAGCCTCGACGTACGCGACGGTATCAAAGTTTTCTAATCCTGGCGGAGGCGCGCTCGGATCGATGCTCGGGTCTATACCAGCCGCGCCGCCACCTTCCGCTAACCATCGCATGGTCTCCTCAGGCAGTCGCGAGACTTCCGCGACTAAACCCAATTGGACGGCAGATCCGACGGTAAAACCAATCAAAGCTAACGCGATGAGGTACTGCCAAAACCCAGTCTCTTCAGACGGACCAGCTCTGTCCGCGGGAACGACTAAGAACGAAACCCTCGGTCCTCTGGTGTTTGAGACTGATTCACCCGGTCCGGGCGAGTTCGGCGACAACGCGTCCGGTTCTTCGAGCATGAAAATTTCGTACTTGTTGTCAAACATGTCGTAAAGTTTCGCGCGAACTTCGTCCCAAACTTCCTGACGATCCTTTCGCAAATTGCCTCTGAACAACGCACCAGTACCACCTTGACCCATGGAGGAGTTTCTTCTTCTACCGCCTGAAGAGGTTGCCGCTGCGGCGTTGTCTCCCGGACCCGCTTCCATGTCGTCCAAGTCGCCGCCGATCGTCTCCACCGACGTCACGAAAAACGTTTGCATACCAAAAATTTCGTTCTTGATCACGTCCACGTCTTCTTTCGATACCGGTGGAATCCCAGGTTCTTCTAAAATATCCAACAACGCATCGAATTGCTTCTGAAGTTCTCTTTCCTCCCTTTGTAACTCGGCCTCGTCGTCTTCGTCCGACGACGCCATCTTCCCTTCCTCTTTCATTTTCTTCCTCTGCGCGATCTTACCGAGATCGGCTAAAACTTTCTCCAACTTTTCGTCTCTGCTGCTGACGACGTTGTTATTGCTACTATCGATGCTCTTACTACCGCCCTCCTCTTTTCCTTTTTCTTCGCTCTTTACCTCGTCGTCGTCCGACGACGGTGGTTTCAACAAATCGACCAACCCGTCTCCACCGGACGACTCCTTGCTCAAATCCACCCGAAACTTCTTCCTGTTCTCCTCTCTAATTCTCCTCGTCCGCTCGTCTAAGCTCATATCGTCGTCTGAGCTGCTCTCGTCCATCGATTTCTGTTTCATCTCTCTCGTTTCTTTCAACTTTAAATATTTCGCCTCCTCTTCCTTCTCTTTGCGTTCCTCCTCCAATTTTTTTTCGTCCGGTCCCAACAAGAGCTCCAAATCCGCCAACGTCGTCGAGACGTCCAAATTCATCATCGGTACTTTGATCGGTTTTAAAGATTCTATTTCTTTTTCTTCTTCTTCTTCTTTACTGTTCTTCTTCGAAAACTCTGTATCATCGGCGCTTTCTTTCGTTGATGTCGATGTCGTCTTTTCCGCGTTCTCGTCGTCGTTTTCTCCTTTTTCGTCTTCTTCGGTTTCATTTTCACCACCACCGCCGAAGAGGTTCCCGAGCCACCCTTTTCGCGCGACGATCCTCCTCGTCCTTCTCCTCCCAAAACTCGTTTTTGTCGCGTTCGAAAACGATGATCTTTGTCTCTTCTCTTCTTCTTTCGCGGTAAAAGTCATCGAGGATGATGAAGAACGACACGAAACCGCGACGAGAATTCCATTCGATTTTGATGACGGCGACGGAGTGCACGTTCTCCTCATCCAGTTAAAACTCTTTCTTCTCCCGTGAAAACCTCTGCCATCTTCTCGGTAACGAAAAGAGGAGCTTTTCATGGACGACGACGAAACGACCACCATCACTGCTGGTGTTTGAATCATAGCGCTGCTGCTCATCTTTTTTGTTGAATCTCTTTGGTAAATCTCTTCTTTTCGGTGTTTCGTATGTATGCGTCGTGTGTATAGTGTGTTCTAAATTATATGCAAATGTGTTATAAAATAGTTTTTATTGAACCATTTTCCGCCAAAGCACACGACGAGCACAAAAGAAAGAAAGAAAAAGAACAACGACAAACGCGACACAAAGAAGAAAGAAGACAAAAAAAAGAAGAGAAAAAAGAAGAAAAAAAGAAGAGAAAAAAACGAGAGAAAATTAGTTCACAAAATCTCTCTTCTCTTCAATCTTCTCTCTTCTCGTTAAATATACGTCTCTCTTTCAAAAGACGACGATGTTTTCTTCGACCTCGTTGGCGAGATCGAGCGGGGCGACGACGACACTTTTTACTCCTCCTCCTCCTTTAGTATCGTCGTCATCGCTTTCGAGGAGGCGCGTAAAAGGTATTCGCGGAAAGAAGAGCGAGAAGACGAAGAAGGATGCCTTATCGTTCTCGTTACTTTTAACGAGGAGTAGTGGTTGTAGTGGTGGAGATACGAGTAGTAAAAGAAGAAGAAAAAGTGCGACAAAAACGACGGCTTTTAGGAGGTTTCCATCGTCGTCATCGTCTTCTCCAAGAGGAGGAGAGAAATGGCGAGCAAAACGACCGTCTTCTTTCTCGGACGAGGACGACTTTGAGGACGAGCTTTTATACCCGGATCGGAGATTTAAATCGCAAGACGAGCGACAAGCCGCCATCGATAGGCTGTCGCCTCCGAAAGAATCATCGAAGGACGAAGACCAACACGGGGAAGAGAAAAAAGGAGAGCTCAAGTTTGTGAAGAAGGTGGAAAGTTTAAGGCGAGGGACGACGTCGTCGTCTTCCTCTCCCGGGAACGGGAACGACGACGGCGGCGGTAAAAATGAATTCGGAAAACTGTCCTCGTCGTTACCTCCGGAACGACCACCGAGAAGAAGGACGACGACGAGAAATAATGTGGGATTGAGCGAACGCGAGAAGAACCGCGCGGTAAGAAGAGAAGATCCGGATTTGGGTCCGAGCGCGCGAGAGCGATCGCAAATGAAAAAAATGGAAAGACGACAAAAAGAAGCGGACGAGAGGATGGAGCGCATTTTGTCCATCATAGATGATTCGAAGTTTGGGATGGCGTTTAGTATGGTGAATGAGAGCGACAGCACAGGCGGCGCGGAGCCGGCGTTTTTCGCCTTGTCGCAGAAGAAACAGTTGGAGTATTTGGTCGAGTTGCAAAAAGAGTTGGACGACGCGAATATTGGTTTGATTGAACAACTGTTTGGCTTGTGGAAGTGGACGAACGACACGTCAGACGAGATTATTGAGAACTCGTCGTCGTCGTACGAAGCAGAAGACGACGACGAGAGCGGTGGTTGGGGGAAAAAGAATTACCAAGGCGGCAAACCGGAAGGATTCTTAGGCGAACTGTCCGAAGAGTTGAGAAACTTTTTGTCGATCGACATCACCGAAGTCTCGCCGAATCAGTCGAAAGTGGAAGTATACGCATCTCCCGAAGCGATACTCGCAATTGTAGTCATGCTAGTCGTGAGTTGGAATTTTGGAGGATGGTTCGTGTCTTTGTTCGTGAACTCAGACGGTATCCCGCCGATTTAATAATATACAAACAATTTTTAGCGCTCGCAAAAAATGTAATACTACTACAAAAAGAGAGATACAAAAAACATGCTTTAAAACTTCTTTTGTACTCCTGTGGTACCCAGCGCGCGCTGCTTTGTCTGTGTTTCGCGTTTACATCTGTTGTATCTCTTTTCCTTTTAACACATGTGTTCTCGTTCTCGTGATCGTGTGTATTATTCTTTTTTCACGGAATGAAAAAAAGACGTTTTTGTCAACCAAGGAAAAAAGCGGGGAAAGTTTGTGTGCATTCTCCAAAGTGATGTCGACAAGTTGCGCACGCACACGCGCGCGCTCGACGACGAAGAAGTTAAAGAAGACAAAGAAGAAGAGTTAGAAGACGTTCTGCACCACCACTAAAACTGCCGTTCTTACTCGTTTTTTGCGTCGAACGACGAGAGCGATAAAAGGAAGAACGTTATTAACGACAACAACCGAGGGAGAGCGGCGTTCTCTCTAACGAGAATTCTCTAAGAGAGAGAGAGAAAAGAGGGAGAGAAAGATGAGCGAAAATGCCCCTCGACCGGGACGGCGGCAAATAGGGGGACGAGGACGATCGACGAGCGCTTTTGGTGACTTTGAGAGCGCGGGGAGTAGTGCCGATGGTGAAGAAGAAGAAGGCTTTGAAGAGGAAGACTGGGAGGAGGACGAAGAGTGCGACCACCGCCGAGAAGACGAGAAGAGCGAGAACGAGATCGACGACCAGAGCGGCTTCTCCCAACCTTCGCCTACGTCGCAAAGAGCGACGTTTTCGTTCGGCGCGAACGACGCGAGATTTTCTCGCAACGACTGGCGAAGACACGGGATGGTGCACTTACTCGCGTGCGCTTTTATGAACATTTTCTGTTTAGGCGTGTATGGGGTGTTGCAAGAACGAGTGATGACGATTCCGTACGAGAGCAGTAAGAACGACGATGAATCGGGGACGTATTATCCGGACGCTATATTTACGAGTTCGATTTTTTTGGTGCTGAGTAATCGGATTTGCGCGCTGTTCGTCGGCGGGGTGGCGCTTTTTTACACTTCCTCGACGAAAGCGAGTGGTCATCATCATCATCATCATCATCGTCATCGTTTCAAGAGAGAGAAGTATTGGTGGTGGCCAGATTCGAGTTTGGAGAACTACGCGTGCGTGGCGTTTTCAAACTTAATGAGCACGTTGTGCCAATACGAAGTTTTGAAGTATTTGAGTTACGCGATTAGTACTTTAGCGAAAGCGGCGAAGATTTTACCGACTATGTTTTGGGGGTTCATTTTACACGGAAGACGGTTTCGAACGAACCAGTATTTATCTGCCATGGTAGTCACCGTCGGGTGTTTCGTGTTTGTCTTCAACTCGTCGTTAGCGGCGAAGTATGCGAGCGAAGGCATGACGACGGAGGAGGAGGAAGAGGACGAGATTGGTGCTACTACAATCGACCGGGACGAGAAAGGGTACGTTAATGTGTACTCGAATAACAACAGACTCTACGACAGGAACGATGTTAACGACGAGGATCAAGGAGTGATTTCGGAAGATCCCATCGTTTCCGCCATTTTCAAAGAAGAGAACGACATAAACGCGGCGTTTTGGAAGAAACGCGCGTTAGTCAGGCGCTCCTCTTTCCAACGCGCGATTGGTACTTTTCGTTCCTTAGCTCGAGACTCCATTTTCATCGGCGTGTGCATAACGCTCGTTTACCTCGCCGCAGATGGGTTTACCAGTTCATTTCAGCAAAGAATGTTTCGCGTGCAAAAGACATCCCTGTTCGATCAAATGTTTTGGACGTGCGTTTTTGGGACGTTTTTCAGCGCCTCGTGGGTCGTCCTTTCCGGGCAGTTGGAATACGCGGTTTTATTCTTACATCGGTACCCGAAAATAATACCGGACATAATTTATTTATCCATGGCGTCAGCATTAGCGCAGGTGTCAATCACGTACACTATTCGCGCGTTTGGTGCGGTCACGTTGGCGTCTGTAATGACCGTTCGACAAGTCGTTTCGATTTCATTGAACGCGTTCCTGTTTCACGAACCGTTGGTCGCTTTACAATGGGTAGGTTTGAGTTTAATTTTACTCCCGGTCTTTTTCGGAGGCGCCGGGTATAAGAAAGAGTTGGAAACAAGAAACACGTCGGCCGGGATGAAACGAAGAACTGGTGGTGGAGAAGGAGAGGAAGAAGGCGCTTTGGCGGGATCGAGGACGACAAATATGACGAGCGTGCTCATCGACCACGGCAACCATCACCACACGCGCCGGCTCAGAGGTGGCAAAGTTACTCACAAGAACGAGGACGTCGTGTAATAACAGAGGATTTCTTTTTCGATTCGTATATATAAATGAAGAACGCGTTCGATTAGTTTAGCTTAAGTAGATGAGATGTTTTGAGCATATAATAATGAGTAGTAGTAGTAATACGTAGTAGTTAATGATAGTATCTCCTTCTCGAAACGCGAAGAGGCGGCGAAGGCGAAGAGGCGAAGACGACGATAAAAACACCAACGCCGGTTCATCTCGTCTTCTTATTTTCATTGCTGACGCGAGCGTTTTTATCCTTCGTAAACAACCCGGGTTCAAACATGTGACACACAATCCCGACGCCGATTAAAGTCGTCATGAAGAACAATTTAAACTCCAACATATCCGTCGACGTGAACCCAAACTTCCCTTTGACGTTTTTCAAATCAAACGTGCTGTTTGGTAATTTATTCACGTGCATGCTCTTCAACCCCGCAGACATGGTCACGAACGCAACGCATGCGATTCTAAATCTTTCTTTGCTCGACGACAAGCGAGTCGAGAGTAATATGAACCCTAACCCAAGTCTGACGCAACACAACAGTTGCATCAAGTGGACCTGTATGGAGTTCTCGTGTCGTATTCCGTAGAACTTATTCAACGCTTTCCGGGGGGAAATCAAAGCGCCTTCGAAGTTGATGAGAATCAAGGCGATGCCGATTAACGTGAGGACGTTCTTGAGGACGCCACCGGGACCTCCTGAAATAGTAATCGTTGCCATTGTTTAAAGTTTGTCGTTGTTGTTGTTGCGTGTTCTTGTTCTTGCTGTTCTGAATTATGAAAAGAAGTGTCGGCGCATTTGTAACGAACGAACGGGTTTGTGTTTAGGGTAATCTCTAGGGTAACGTTACAGCTGCTTAGGGGAGTTCGTAAGCGAAGACGTAATACGACGAGAGCCGAACAACACGAATAAAATATACGTCTTCTAAAGCTCACAACACACGAAATCTTTATTACACACAGTCTCATTTTTCACGGGTTGCGCATCTCTCATATTATCGGGCTTTTTACTTCTTACGAAAGAAGTAGTTAATTACATCGCACCGCGGAGAAACAGAACGAGAGAGAGAGAACGAAAGAAAGAGAGAGAGCGAAGATTTGATGTTTCACCACCAATTCTTCTTCTTCTTCTTCTCCTTGACTTCTTCTCGAACGATCCGTTTCGTGTCGTGCGCGCGTTTCTGCGATAGCCGTTCACGTCGGAAAATCGAGCCGGCGCGCTCTTCGGTTGGTTTCCGTCGAGCGCGTTTTAGCGGCTTTGGCTTTTCTTTCCTCTTTGTTGATGATGCGCGTTTGCCGAGACGACGATGCGAATACTCTCTTCACTCGTCGTTTTTACCCGACAAAACCTACCACGTGCGCGTCGTCTCGAAACCGTTTGTCTATGTCGTGAAACCCAAACTTTCCCAAGATATCGCTGATTTCCTCCACCGAGAGCTGTTCCACGTTTCGTTTCAAATCGTTCACTTTCGCGCCGTCTTCGTCCAAAAACTCGAGATATACCGGGCTTCCGTTTTGCCATTCCACGGAAACTTTCTCGCCGAATCGAACGCGCTTCTCCACGTCTCGTTTCAGAAGCTTTTTCAACTCCGGATGTGCGTTTAAGCGTCACCCTGGGCAGGAGATGAATTTCGCAGAACGCACGCGAGAGAGTTCGTCTTCCGACGGATGGAATCGATGAGACGAGGCCGAGGACGAGGAAAACGCCAAACACATCATCGGCGTTGTTGAAAAGAGGAGCAACGACGACGACAAAAGAAGAAGAAAATGGAAATTATGGAAAAAAAACAGACGACGACGACGACGATTTTGCCCCCGAGGAGATAAAGGCGTCGTCGTTTTCGCCATCATCATCTCGCTTTTTTTTGCGCGTCGTCGTCGTCTGTTCGTTGTTCAAGTTGTGATGTGGTTCTTCGTTCGTTGGAAAATTTATTTTATTTTGTGCATTTTTGCATCTCTGAGAGAGAGAGAGAGAAAAATGGTCAAGGAGCCTTCAAAAAATGATGAAAAGAACAGCTTTTTTCGCTGCGTGCCAAAAATTCAAGAGAGAAATTATTCTTCTGTCCTTTTTTTGACATCAATTCGGCTATATTTTCTGTCCCTTTGATATGAATTGGATATAACTCATTGTGTTGTTTTGCTTCTCTTATTAGCATGTGAAGTTCGAGAGCATCTGATGAAACAATTTTTTTACACACTTGCACAACCAAAAAAAAACACAAACACTCGTCGTGTGTCTTTAAATTTTTTTCTTTTTTTTCAAAAATCTCGCACGAAACAACTCGACACTTTTTTCTCTCATCTTTCATCTCTTTCGACGAAAGAGGATGATGATGAAGACGACGAGGACGAGGACGAGGAGGAGACAGAGCGTCGGAGAAGAAGAAGAAGAAGAAGAAGAAGAAGAGACGACGATGCGTGTCGCGTTTCTTCTCCAAGAGCGCTTTAAAGCGTACCGCGAGATGCTTTCAAAATCATCATCATCAAAATCATCATCAGTCGAAGATGGTGAAGGTGTGTGTGGTGCCATCGACGCCTTCGTCGATGAGGATGACGACGACGATGAAAATGCAAAAGTCTTCTTCTTCGACGACTCGTTCCGAGAGGAGTTTCGAGAGTGTTGTTTTAGCGCGACGACTTTGACGAAGAATCAGACGAGGACGAGGAGGAGGAAAGAAGAAGAAGAAGAAGAAGAAGAAGAAGAAGGAGCAACAACAACAACAACAACTTTATTAAAGTCTATATTCGAGATGCGCAGAGCGTTCAAAGACATCTGCGTGGAACAGTTTTTGCGAGAGGCGAAAGCGTACGTTCTGCGATCGCCTCTGAGAGAACTCACAGAGACGCTGAGGAAGATCGAAAAGGAGGAAGGCGAGGCGGAGAGTTTGAGCGCGGTGATTGCGAACGCGCTGGACAGAGAAGAAGAAGAAGAAGAAGACGATGATGAAGAAGATGATGAAGAAGAAGCTTCTTCTCCGGGTTTTAGGTGCTTGCGAGCGTTTAGCGCGTTTGCGAGAAAAGTGGAGAGGTTGAAGGCGATCGCGTCGGAGGTTGCCGAGATGGTACTCGTCGGCGAAGAAGAAGAAGAAAAAGACGACGACGACAAAGACGACAAAAACGCGGATGGCAAAGAAAACGAGAAGATAATTAGCGCGGCGAAGGGATCTCGTTCGTCTGTTAAAAGTGGTAATCTTCTTCCTCTCGACGCGCAAAGTCAGAAGAAAAAATTTGAAAAGAAGTTTGACGATTTAATCGCCGAGTTGATCGTCTCGTGCGGTCCGAGGAACGCGACGAGGGTGTTGAGCGCGTATTACGCGAAAGTCATCGTAAAATTTCGGAACAAATGCGCGTTTCCTTTGGACGAGGAGGAGTTTTACGCTTCGTTGGAGGAAGAAAAAAAGAGTGGTCGGAGTCGTCGTCCGGCAACTTTGAATACTACTACGAGTACGAAAACAGACGAAAACAACGAAGAAGAGTCTATGCAACTGAGCGACGACGACGACAACGGCGGCGACGACGACGACGACGAAGAGAACGAGGTTCAGCAGTACAGAAAGTTCGTGAAAAACGTGCGCAAACACCTTCGCAATTGCGCTTCGCCGACGAAAATGTTGGGAAAACTCGAGTGCGCTCAAATCGAACGCGTTCACAAAGACGCCATTCTGAAGCACTTTAAAAGATACTCGTACGAAGCGTTTGAGATTGCGAGCGATTTTGCGATCAAACATTTCGCGTTGAAATTTGCCGCCTCGAACTTCAAAGCCTCCGCGCTGAAGTGCGTCGCGTTGTATTCTCGAGTCGTTCCGTTACAAATCGCCAAGACTGTTTTTGGATTTGAATCCGTTCAGTTTGGAAACGAGGCGCCGAGTCAGTTCCACCGAAAATTCATCTCCTCGAGCAAAGAACACTTAGGCGCTTTACGAATCGAGGAATTGTTTGACATCGTCGTCGATCATCCAGACTCGCTCGGCGCGGTGAAAGATTTGCGAATGTGTTTGAGTGACGACAGGCAGTTTGGTCTGCGAGAATCGTTAGTTTCCAGCTTTAACGAACAACTGCGGAGACGCTTGTTACATCCGGGAGCGAGAACCGCGGATGTAATTTCGCAATACATAGGGACGATTAAAACGATGCGAGATTTAGATCCATCGGGAATAGTTTTAGATTTAGTTTCTGGACCGATACGGAAGTATTTGAGGAAAAGAAAGGATACCATTCGGTGCGTCGTGACGATGCTGACGGACGACGGAAGCGGAGATCGCAACGATAACAACGATGGCGATGGCGATGGTGGAGGCGGAGACGCATCGACAGCGAACGCATTGTTCGCAGAGCTAGGTGCCATGGCGAGAGAAGAATTGAAGAATACAAACGACAACGCCGACGACGCCAACCCCCACCATCACGATCGAAGGAGACGCAAAGCCAGCGGAGGCGACATCGTCGACGAGGACGGCGACGAGAGCGAATCCTCCGAACTCGACGAGGACGACGGCGCGAGCTTTAACCAGTTTAACGAACAAGAATTTAACGCGTTTAAAGCGAACGAGAATAGAAAAAAATACCAAGAGTACCAGATGCAGATGAGGAATACTTTCCAGGGTGTGGAAGATTACGATATGGACGATGCGGATGAAGGCGCGAACAACAAAGACGGCAACGGTAGCGACGAAAGCGAAAGCGAAAGCGAAGGTAGCGAAGACCGCGGCCTCGACGAATTTGCACATTTTTACCCCGCTCCGAAAAAGTCCACGTCTCTCTTAAAATCACAAAATTCTGGAATGGACGCCATAATGGATTACGAGAGCAAACAGCTCTCTCGAACGCTGACGAGTTTTGGCGTCGATCAGCTCCAAAATCTGGTCTTGGATCGCACGGAATCTGGCATGACGTGGGGTAAGAATTTCGGAACGCCCGTACCGGTGGACATCCTCTCTCGCGAACAATCGAGAAAGATGCAACAGCAGCAGCAGCAGCAGCAGCAAGAACAACAACATCAAGAGCAAAGACACCGAAACTTGCAAAAAGCCGGTGAACTTGAGAGTTTGATCCCGGGGCGAAAAAGCGCATCAGCGCCGAAGAAGATTCTTAAGCGTTTCCCAGGAGACGCGTGGGATCCGGAGCCGGTTGTTTCGGAAGCTACGAAACTCCGCTCGCGCAAAAGGCGTCAATTGAGAGACATTATCGGTCTTCTCGTTGGTATTTACGGTGGGAAAGAGTTGTTCGTGAACGAATACCGATTGATGCTCGCGGATAAGCTGTTGCAAAAATCCAACTACGACGCCGAGAGAGAAACGCTCGCGTTGGAATTGCTCAAGAATAAGTTTGGCGAGACGCATTTACACGATTGCGAGGTCATGTTGCGCGACGTGAACGATTCGCGACGAGTGAACGCGAACGTGAAAACGCGACCGGCAGAAGGCACGCCACTCGCGAAAGAAGGTATTCGAACGACAGAAATGTTGAAAGAAAGTCCCGTGCAAGCTTTGATTCTCTCAAAATTGTTCTGGCCAAAAGACATCGCCAAAAGCGCGGCAACAATCGTCGCGCCGGCGTCGACGCAGGCGAGTTTGCCGCACCCGGTTTCCGCGCCTTCAATCGTCCCGTCACTTGGACAAGAGCAAGAACCAGTGCAAATGACGATGAACACGAACGAGATGTACGTTGGGGAGGAGGAGGAAGTGGACGGATTGAACGATCCGACATCCGCTGCCGCGGCGGCGAATACCGCTCCAACTTCGCCTCCTCCGGAAGGCGACGCGTCCGTGCTCGATGACGATATCGATGCGCAACTACAACAACAACTGCGCGATCAAGAAGAAGGCGACGAGGGAACGCCTTCTTTACTTTCGCGCTCTTTATCGACGTCGCCGCCGCGGGATCCTGGAGTATCGGGCGAAAGAGAAAACGAGAGGATGAAAAGAACGACAGTCGGCGCGAGGCCTCCTTCTCCTTCTGCGCACAACGACATCATCCTCCCGCCGGCTATCGACCAAGCCATGCGTGCGTACGAAGAACGCTACCACGAGTTGAAAGCGCCAAGGAAGATGACGTGGATGCGTTCGCTCGGTCGCGTCGTCGTTGAAGTCTCTCTGATCAACGAAAAACCGTTTGAAATTGTCGTTTCGCCGTTACACGCGGCGATTTTGTACCACTTCACGGAGCGCGAAAAATGGACGGCGGAGGAGTTAGCGAAGGTCTTGAATGCGACGACCAAAGCCGTTCGACAGCGAATGGTTTTATGGATGAACCGAGGAGTGGTTTCGGAAACGAGCGAAGCGACGTACGAATTGAACACCGTGGCATCGTCGGCGACGAACAACAAAATGATGGAGCACCGACGAGCGACGGGGTCGTTGAAAACGACGATCGCGACCGATGGAGGCGGTGGTGGTCCAGGAGAGAACGACGACGACGATGACGATTTCTTGCATCGCGCGGGATCCTCCGCCGAGGAAGTTGAAGCTGCGGAAATGAAAGTGTACGAGCAATACGTCATGGGCATGTTGACGAATTTCCCGTCCATGCCGATTGAAAGAATACACAACATGTTGAAAATGTTCGTCGTGGAACCGGCGTACGATAAAACGCAAGCGCAGTTGGAGAAGTTCTTGATGTCTTTAGTTCGCGCGGAGAAGTTAGCGCACGACGGGGAAAACTTTTCGAAAAGGAAAGAGTAGTAATAGTAGTAGTAGTAGCTGTCGTTTTGTACCAATAATAATATCGCGTCAAGCGCTGCGTGCGACAAAAAACAAAGCTCTCTCTTTTTATTCTCGTTAAATTAGATGTACACTGTTATTTCTTTTCGTCGAAATACGGCAAACCAACCGTCTCTTCGCACCACTTCACTTGCTCCTCGCTCATTTGCTCGATGATGTTCCTCCCGACCGGGGTGGATTTAAACGCCGTCAACAAATTCCACTCGCTCGGGTTCGGTTTCTCGTTGACTGATTTCGGCATCTTCGTCAACATTTCCTCGTACAACTTCTTCCCGTCCATGATGATTGGAAAAAAGTGCGGCTGTCCTTCTTCTCTCGTTTGATTCTCCTTATAATACACGAGCACGGGAAACCCGGGAAACCAAAACTCCCAATTCTGAACGCTTTCAAACGACCACTTATTCGCTCCGCCGCCTTGCAACTTGTTATCCCCGGACGAATCCGTCTCCGCCTTCGCCGCTTCTCCGTCGCTCTCGCCCGGTTGAATAAACACCACGTCCAAATCTGTCTCGCTGAATCGAAACCGAACTCTCGACGCTTGCAAGGATAAGAAACCTCCGAGTATCGCGTGTATCGCGCACTGCGGGAACCACAAGTGGCACACCGGGCCGAGAAAGAGGGAGATTGCAATCAAGGTCGCCCCTATGCGATAGTCTCCCGGGATGACTTTTGTTTCGGACGATTCAGACGAAGAGGAAGAGGCGGCAGTTGCAACGCTCCCTCTTCTTCTTCTTCT